>Ga0310691_10000158_pt1 | contig 138523 bp, 118 predicted proteins | sample 176DNAGHGlowgp2_FD_203887 | JGI IMG/M metagenome (GOLD analysis project Ga0310691, IMG submission 203887) | Sheep rumen microbial communities from Palmerston North, Manawatu-Wanganui, New Zealand - 1766 DNA GHGlow gp2 (v2) (version 2) | ecosystem: Host-associated > Mammals > Digestive system... | reverse complement strand
CGGGCAGCATTTCTGGGCTCGCGGATATTTCGTCTCAACAGTCGGAAGAAATGAGGAAGCTATACGGAAGTACATACAGAATCAGGAAGCCGAAGACATGAAGTTGGATCAGAATCTGGGCTTGTTCTCAGAACTGTAGAAAAAAACTTGAGATAACCGCTTTGAGCGGTTCACATCAAGCCGCCACCTCTGGTGGTGGTACATGACTGTGATGAGCGAACCGCCACTCGAAAACTGGGGCATGGGCGGAAAGCAGAAAACGGTGGTAAAAATGGCAAGTGCCGTGGCCAAAGAATTGCCAATCTCTTCCATAAAATAGCGCTATTTGCTATAATTCACGGCATGGCTACTACTACACATAAAGAGGTGTCTGAGGACACTTTGGAAAAACTTTTGTATCTTTCTCGCCTGTCCCCGGAAAGTACGGACATGGCAACCCTTAAGAAGCAGGTGGACGACATCGTTGGTTATTTTGACATTCTTTCCAAGTACGATGACAGTGAAAACCCATACGATGCTTACCCTTCAACTGATGCGGAAAAACTTCGCGATGACACTGTTGTTCCCGGTCTTGAAATGAGCGACGTAAAGAAAATCAATGCGGCTAATTTTATGGACGGCTACTTCCAGGTTCCAAAGGTTCTTGGCGAGGGAGCTTAAGCTGGCGTTGGCGCAGTCTCCTTTTGCTAACGGGTTTCTTCGAACTTGCGATGCCTTATTGGGGCGTTGGTCGCAACCTTCGGTTGCTAACGAGTTTCTTCGAAACTCGCAAGGCATATATGTGACACCTGTTTTTTTGAGCAGGCGTTGGTCGCAACCTTGCGGTTGCTATCGAGTTTCTTCGAAACTCGCGAAAGCCATGCGAACTTGCAATGCCTTATTGGGGCGTTGCGGGGCTTAGCAAAGGGATTGCCCCGCAGAGGGGGTAGGGCGCAACGAAGTGCGACCGCAGGGGGAGACTTCCCCCACCTTGAATATTATTATTCTTTTAATTGCAAAGGAATTGTTATGAATACTATAAAAGAAACAATTGCTGCCCTAAAGGGTGGCACGGTAACCAGCGAGCAACTGGTGCAAAAGTCAATAGACACTTTTACGGCCGACCAGAAGTCTGAAAAGCCGCTTAACGCATTTATTGAACTCTACGATGATGCACTGGAACTTGCAAAAAAAGCGGACGAAGAGATTGCAGAGGCCCGCGCATCTGGTAAGCTTGATGCTTTGTTTGAAGAGAAGCCTCTTTTGGGTCTTCCCTTTGCAACCAAGGACAATATTTCGGTTCAGGGAAAGCGCCTTACCTGTTCTTCTAAGATTCTAAAGGGCTATGTTGCGCCCTACAACGCAACCGTAATTGGCCGCCTAAAGAATGCGGGTGCAATTCCGCTTGGCCGCTGCAACCAGGACGAATTTGCCATGGGTTCTTCCACAGAGTATTCATCCTACGGCCCAACGCGCAATCCAATTAACCGCGACTATGTTTCCGGTGGTTCTTCTGGCGGTTCAACTGCGGCTGTTGCTGCAAACCAGGCGCTTTTTGCACTTGGTACGGAAACCGGTGGCTCTGTACGCTTGCCTGCTTCCTACTGCGGGGTCTACGGTCTAAAGCCAACTTATGGCGTTTTAAGCCGCTGGGGTGTTGTTGCATACGGTTCATCCCTTGACCAGGTTGGTATTCTTGGCCACACGCCACAGGACATAGCAACTCCGCTTAGCGTTATGGCCGGCGCAGACTTTTACGACGACACTTCTGCCGATTTGCCTTCTGCCGCTTCTCTTAAAAATCTTAGCGCAATGTCTTCCGCAGACTTTGCCAAGCTAAAGATTGCAATTCCAAAGCAGTTCTTGGAAAGCAAGGGCTTGGACGAGGATGTTGGCAAGGTCTTTGCAGAAACACGCGCATGGTTTGAACAGAAGGGTGCCAAGATAGACGTTGTTGACCTTCCGGTTTTGGATGCTTCCATTGCAAGCTATTATGTTATTGCCTTTAGCGAAGTTGCATCCAACCTTAGCCGCTTTGACGGAATCCGCTACGGAGCACGCGTAGACAATGAGGCGGGTTACGACCAGCTTTATGTAGACACCCGCAGCGCAGGTTTTGGGCCAGAGGTAAAGAGAAGAATCATAATCGGAAACTACGTTCTTTCTGAGCAGTTTTCCGGCAACACATACAAGAAGGGTATGGCCGTACGCGCAAGAATCCAGAGGGAAGTTGCAAAGCTTTTTGAAAGCTACGACCTGATTCTTTGCCCAACCTGCCCAACTCCAAGCTTTAGGCTGGGCCAGAAGGTTGACGATCCGCTTGAGATGTACCTTAGTGACCTCTTTACGGTTTTTGTAAACCTTGCCCGCATACCAAGCATTTCCGTTCCCTGCGGCCACACAAAGGGCCAGGGTGTGGAAGCCGGAATTACTGTTGGCGGAAACGGTCCCTTTGCAAAGGCTGCCCTTACCGGTAAGAGCGACTCAATGCCGGTTGGCATACAGTTTGCAGGCCCCATGTTCAGCGAGGCAAAGATTTTGAGCGTTGCGCAGGCATGGGAAGAAGAGCACCCCGGCTGCGGATCTCCTGTTGGAGAAAGTAACTAACACTTAGGCTGTTGGCATTTATGTTGCTAGCATTTATGCTGCTTGCCCTAGTCTAGCCACCAATTGGTTAAGGAAACGAAAATGATAGACAAATATGAAATAGTAATCGGCTGCGAAATTCACACCCAGCTTTTAACAAACACAAAGGCCTTCTGCGCCTGCGAAAACCGCTACGGTGGAATGCCCAACACCCGCGTTTGCCCGGTATGCCTTGGCCTTCCCGGAGCAATGCCCCGCATTTCCAAGGGCTACGTGGAACTTGGTGCTGTTGCCGGAATGGCGCTTAACTGCAACATTGCCCGCTTTACAAAGTTTGACCGCAAGCACTATTTTTACCCCGACCTTGCAAAAGGCTACCAGATTACCCAGTACGACATTCCCCTTTGTACGGACGGCCACGTTGACCTTCCCATGGCAAAGCTTCCAAAAGACCAGCAGAAGGGCGGCGAAAAATTCCGTCCGCTTAACTTTATTGGAAAGGACTGCATCATAGAAGACGGAAAGTACCGCCGCGTCCGTGTAGAAAGAATCCACCTGGAGGAAGACGTAGGTAAGTCCCTCCACCTTCCCGGAAAGCACTCCTACATTGACTACAACCGCTCAGGTACGCCTCTTATAGAAATCGTAACCAAGCCTGATATGTCTAGCCCGGAAGAAGCTGCCCTCTTTATGGAAACTGTTCAGGAAATCCTCCGCTACATGAAGGTAACAAACGGTAACTTGGAAGAAGGAAACATGAGGTGCGACGCCAACATCAACCTGAATGTCTGGGAAGACGGCAAGCTCTGGCACACACCAATCAGCGAAATAAAGAACCTTAACTCCTTCCGTTCAATCAAGGAAGCCTGCACTTACGAAGCCCAGAGGCAGCTCAAGGAATTCCAGGAAGACCGCCAGGAATTCAACCCGGGATTCAAAGTGACTATGGGTTGGGACGAAGAAAAAGGCCAGACAGTTGTTCAGCGTACAAAAAACAGCTTTGTTGACTACCGCTTTGTTGTAGAGCCGGACATTAAGCCCTTTAGCGTTGGCGATGACTTGCTTAGCCGCGCAAAAAGCCGTGTTGGTGAACTGCCGGAAGCCAAGCGCGTAAGGTTGCAGAAGGAATACGGCTTGAGCGACTTTGACGTGGAGACCCTTACTTCTACCCGCGACCTTGCCGAATGGTTTGAAAAGGCCGCCGAAGGTGCCAAGGACGTAAAGAAGGTTGCAAACTGGATTTTGGCAGAGCTGCTTTCCGTCTTGAACGCAAACAAGCAGACAATCAACGACGTAACAATTACGCCTGCCCACATTACGGAACTTGTAAACATCATTGCTGAAGGAAAAATCTCTGGTGCCCAGGGAAAGACCGTTTTTGCAAAGATGCTCGAGACAAACGATATGCCCGCAAAGATTGCAAAGGATCTTGGCATGGAAGTTGTTTCCGACAACAGCGCAATCGAAGCAATCGTAGACAGCGTTATTGCCGCAAACCCCAAGGCCGTAGAAGACTTTAAGGGTGGAAAGACCAACGTTATTGGCTGGCTTACCGGTCAGGTAATGAAGGAATCCAAAGGCAAGGCCAACCCAAAAATTGCCTCAAAGCTAGTAAACGAAAAGCTTTCCGCATTGTAATCTGTCGAACCACGGACCTGCTTGCAATTGCTAACCCGCTTTCCAGGGTTCCGGCTGTAAACAAGCAGCGCCATGGAGGGCGCGTTGCTTCGTAGCAAAAGAGATTTGGTAGTTTTCCGCAGGAAAACTACTGGTTAAAAATTGCATGGATGCAATTTTTAACCAACTATCCTTCCCATCGGGGGTAGGGCTGGTCGTGTAAAAGAGAAAGTTTCTTTTCATAACAGATTTTTTGGCTACGCCTCTGCTAAAGAGACAGGCTTGTGGGCAAGCGTTTGGGCAATAGCCTAGAGCAAGCGCCTTAGCATAAGGGAAAATGCAAGTATAAAGAAAAGAAGAGGAATTACCGTAAACAAAAGGCTTGTAATGGGGATTCCAAAGACAACAAAGTCAACTGTAAAGACAAAACCAAAGTCCAAAAGCAAGTTGTAGACAATGCCTGCGTAGCCTATTACTGTCCCTGCAACAAGGCTCATCCATGCGGAATCGCGGGTTTTGCTCCACAAAAGCACGGCTAAAAACGCAGTCAGCCCTCCCAGAATTAGCTTAAGCAAGTAAAGAATCAATTCTGACTGCGCCATAGAGCCGTCCTCCCAAATATATCATCGGGCAACCTCCACCCAGGAAAATTGCCTGCCTACATATTTTATCGGCAAAGTAAAAATCGAATTTAGGGAAATGCGATTTACGTCACCCTGAACTGGTTGGTGAGCTTGTCGAACCACAGGGTCTGTAAATCCTAAATCTGAATTTTTTTAGGAGAAGTTGCTTTTGCTAAGCTTTGCAAACACGCCCTTGTCCGCCTTGAATGGCACTATTCCGTTTTGTTCGTATGCAGGCGGGGGCACAAGCTGGCAGTCAAGGCAGAATTTTACAAAGTCACCGTATTTTTCCTTTGCTACCTTTGGAAAGAGGTAGGGGCCTTTGCGAAGCCAGTAGGGGGCAATGTATTTGTCGTAGATAAAAAAGTCCTTTTCGCTGTAGCTTTGAATAGCCGCAATCAGGTCGTAGATTGAGCGGGCCAGGGCAGCTTCCATTGCAGGGGCAAGGTATATTGTGCGTAAGCCGTTAAGTTCAGCAGGCTCTTCCACAGAATGACCTTCCCCAGAAGGTGCTCCATTTGCCAAAAGTCCTTCTTTTACAGCCAGCAATTCCGTCTCTCCGGCCCAGGGAAAGGGGGCTTCAACAATCACGCAGTCTGTAGCAGAAAAGTCAACCGCAGACGAATCTTTAGCCAAAGCCCAGGGCTTGTAAAAAGAAATGTCCGTACTGAATTTTTGCGCGCCAAGCAGGGCATCTTGCCGGGATGCAAAAACAAAAATCTTTCTTTCGCTAAAGAGAAGCTCGCTAATGGCCTTTTGCAAGCGGTAAGTCATAGCCGTAGAAAAGCTTCCTGTTAGCCCGCGTTGCAGGACATCCTTAAAAACAGTAAATGCCCCGCTTCCTTCCGAGCCCCAGCCAAGAATTGCCCTTCCACCCTCGCGGTACAAGTCGGTAAGGCGGACTCCCTTTTCCGTATAAAGGAAATTTCCCCTTGCCCTTTTTATGTTGCCGTAGCGTAAAAAAATCTCATTGCGCAAAAATTCAGTATTGTTCATAATCTGCTTTCTAAAAGTTTAAGGATCCACCCGCATAGAATTTGAAGCAGTTGAGGTCTATGTCATCGTCTATGGTGTCGCTGTGGCCGTCTATGCTGAGCCTGTATTTTGTGTTTCCTGTGAATATGCCCTTGAGCCCAAAGACAGCGCTTAGGGGAGAAATGGGGAAGAGCTTTGCCTGAATGTCAAATCCAAAGCCCGAGCTCTTTTCGTATATGTTGTAGTCTACGCTCTTTCTTATAAGACCCTCTGCATCGATGTCGCCGAACATTGCCATGTACTGCCATGCAAATCCTATTCCGCCCTGTAGGGTAAGCACCTGGGGGATTTTTATCGATATTGCTGGGCCCAGGAATGTGTCGAATCCCAGCAGGAAGTCAAAATCGTCATGGGTCCTTGAGTTTTCGGCATAGATGCTTTTGCCTATGGTAAGGTCGCAGCCGAGCATGTAACCAAGTCCAAAGAAACTTGCCAGTTCGTAAAAGCCTGCATTCTTTAGGCCAATGTCAAAGTTGTTGGACTTCCATCTGAAGGCTCCGTCATCAATGGTCATGTATTGCTTTTCGTGTCCAAGAACAAGTTGTATGTCTCCGTTGAAGTCGTCTGCAAATGTGCTTGAGGATGCCAAGAGAAAAAATGCCAGTAGCAGAGCTTTTTTTAGAAATTTTTTCATGATTCCTCCTTTTTTGGGGCAGATTTAAATATACCTGTAAAAATGCGTCTTGGTCAAGTTGGCTTTTTATTTGCGGCGGAATATCCGATAAGGAATGTATGGCTAAGAAATTTAAAATTGATAATGACTCTCATGTTACGGTTTGTCTTGCCTTGCTTTTGCTTTTGGCATTTGCACTTGACTCATTTGCACTCAATGGAAAGCTGCTTGCCTCCATCCTCACCTGCCCGGGCGGAAAGCTTAGCAGTCCCAGCTTTAATTTTTCTTCCGGGGCGGACTACATAAAGCTTCTTTTGCACGTGTTCGGCTCTTCTTCCTGGACTCCTGCCTTTGTGAATTCCCTCTTTGTCCTTTTGCTTGGCCCTGAACTAGAGGAGCGTTACGGTTCCCCGGTTTTTGCCCTTATGCTTGCGGTCTCGTCCCTGGTTACCGGTGTTCTTAACGCTTGCCTTTCCCCGTCCCCTGTCTTTGGTGCATCCTGCGCAATATTCACGATGATTTTCCTTACGGGAATGACAGACCTTGTAAAGAAGCGCATAAGAATTTCCTGGATTCTTGTGTTTTCCTTCTATATTATATACCAGCTTTACTCTGTCTACAGCGGTAGTGACGTGCGGCTTTCTTCTTCCGGTAACGGATTCCTTCTTTTTATGAAAAAGAATGTAGTAACATTCATAAGCCTTGCCGGCGGAATCTGCGGAAGCCTCTTTGGTTTCCTTGTCTCGCCAAAAAAGCGCGCTGCCCCCAGAAAGAACTTTGACGACACCGAGTTTGAGGCGGAATCTCCTAAGAAGCATTCCCTTTTGGGAAAGGCGGAAAAAGCGCGTAAGTTGTCTGCTGGCGATGAGACTGTAATCGGTACGATAAGCCTTTAGGATAATGCTACGCCGCCGTGGAGTGGCCCGCCGGAGGCGGGTTGCGTAACGAAGTGGAGCAATGTAGCGGGCAGGGACCCGCGGAACCACGCAAGGGCGGTGACGCAAGGGCATGGCAGTCGAGTTAGCCAGGGCATTTTTGGTAGAGCCAGGAAGGCTACCGTCCATACTCCTAACTCCATTTGAAAGTTTTTTTTATTCACGCTAGAATATGTTATGCTTATTTTGGGAGGAAGGCCATGACGATTTGCGATGCGGTTAAGTATGTTGGAGTTGACGACCACGACATTGATTTGTTTGAGGGGCAGTTTGAGGTTCCCGGCGGGATGGCCTATAACTCTTATGTGATTCTTGACGATAAGGTTTGCGTTATGGATAGTGTTGACGCAAATTTTGGCGGACAGTGGCTTGGCAATATAGATGCCATTCTTGGCGGAAGAAAGCCTGACTATCTTGTTGTCCAGCACATGGAGATGGATCATTCTGCTAATGTGATGGCCTTTGCGGAGAAATATCCGGGGGCAAAGATTGTTGCGTCCAAAGTTGCCTTTTCCATGATGAAGAATATGTTCGGGACGGATTTTGCTGACAGGCAGCTTGTGGTTTCCGATGGAAGCGTCCTTGACCTTGGTGCGAGGAAGCTAAGCTTTATTTCTGCCCCCAACGTGCACTGGCCGGAAGTTGTCATGACCTACGATGCAGAGGACAAGATTCTTTTTTCTGCGGATGCCTTTGGAAAATTTGGTGCCCTTGACTACGATGACCCTGAGGGCTGGGACTGCGAGGCCCGGCGCTACTATTTTGGCATTGTGGGAAAATTTGGCAGCGCGGTTCAGACCCTGCTAAAGAAGGTTGCCGCCCTGGACGTTAAGACCATCTGCCCCCTGCATGGGCCTGTTCTTGAAGGGGATTTGTCCCACTACATTAGCCTTTACGATATATGGTCAAGCTACGGTGTGGAAAGCGAGGGGGTTGCTCTTGCCTATACTTCGGTCTATGGGCACACGAGGGAGGCTGCCAAAAAGCTTGCGGAGATTCTAAAGGAAAAGGGCTGTCCAAAGGTTGCTGTCTTTGACCTTGCCCGCGAGGACATATACGAGTGCGTTGAGGATGCCTTTAGGTACGGAAAGCTTGTTCTTGCTTCTACGACTTACTGCGGAGGGGTTTTCCCTGCCATGAGGGAATTCATCCAACATTTGGTGGAGCGCAACTACCAGAAGCGCAAGGTGGCATTCGTGGAAAATTCCAGCTGGAATCCTGCCGCTGCAAAAACTATGGCCGCCTTGCTTGAACCCTGCAAGGACATTACTTTTGCACAGACCAAGGTTTCCATCAAGATTTCTATGAAGGATGCGGATTTTGACGCATTGGAAAAGTTGGCCGGGGAACTTCTCGGCTAAGAGTTTTTTTTAGGATTGTTTTTTTAATGAATTCAAGGAAGTCTATCTCAAACCGCTTTGGAAGTGCGGCATTTTATTCTTCTGCCCTTAAGATTGCCCTTCCTGTGATGGCGCAGCTTTTGGTGCAGAACCTTGTTTCGCTGATTGACAACTTTATGGTCTCCGGGCTTGGCGACGTAAAGATGTCCGGCGTGAACATTTCCGGGCAAATCATCTTTCTCTTTATCGTGTTCCTGACTACGGTCTGCACTGCGGCGGGAATTTTCATGACCCAGTTTTCAGGTGCGGAGGACAGGGAGGGGATGAGGCAATCCTTTTGCTTTAAGCTTTGGGTTGGCCTTTTTATTGCGGGAATTTTTATGTTTGCATGCATGGCTTTTCCCCGCAAGGTTTTGTCCTTTATGGTCAGGGGGAACACACAGGCGGATGTTATTCTGGACCAGGGGCAGCAGTACCTTTGGATTATTGCCTTTACCGGCATTCCCGTTGTAGTTGCAACCGTAATAGCCTCTTCGCTTAGGGAAATCGGCAGTGTTAAGGCTCCTCTCGTCATATCCATTGTTGCAACGCTTGTCAACACATTTTTTAACTGGGTCTTCATCTACGGGAACCTGGGTGCGCCGCGCCTTGAAGTTAGGGGTGCCGCAATCGCTACGGTCATTGCCCGGTCGGTGGAAATGGTGGTTTTTGTGGCCTATGTTGCCGTAAGGAAGCCTCCCTTTGCAATCCGCATATATGACATGTTCCGCGTGAATTTTAGGCTTTACAGGGAGATTTGTGCCCGTGCCGCCATGTCTTCCTGCTCTGAGATGCTTTGGGCGGTGGCGGAAACCGTGTCTGCGGCTCTCTACAATGGTCGCGGAGGCTCGGAGGTCGTATCCGGAATGAGCGCGAGTTTTGCAATTGCAAACCTTTTCTTTGTTGCGTTCAGCGGAATCATAACTTCTACAGGTGTAATCGTTGGGAAAAGTCTTGGCCGTGGGGATCTTGATCTTGCAAGGAAGCAGAAGGTCTGGCTTTTGAACGGGGCGAACATCTTTGGCCTTATGATGACAGGCGTGGGGCTTGTAACGATTCTGCTTGTCCCGCTCGTCTTTAGGCGCTTGAGCCCAGAAGCGCAGGGTATTTGCAAGAGCATGGTCTTTGTAATGGCACTCTACATGCCGGCCTGGGTCTACATAAACGGACAGTTCAGCGTTAGCCGTGCGGGTGGTGACACTATGATGGGAATGCTGGTCGACGGAATTTCAAACGTATTCGTTGTAATACCGGGCATTGTCATCATGGCAAAGCTTACCAGCATAGGGCCTGTTGTGATGTATACAATAATCAAGGCGGTGGAATTCCCTAAGATTGCCATAGCTACATGGTGGCTCAAAAAGGAAAAATGGCTTGTGAACCTGGCGGCAAAAAAATAATAGAGCTATGGGGAATGCCTTGAATTATGCCTTAAAACTTTCCGAAGCAAAGTCCCGCTTTATTCGCGCGGAGTGGTCAATACCCCAGCACTCCTGTTGACAATAATGTTCAAAAAGCATATATTATATCTCGGTGTTACTACTAATAGAAACTTGCAAAAAATAATATAGAGGTTTTTTATGAAAAAAATTATTCCCTTAATCATGATAGCATCACTTGTCCTTGCATCTTGTACAAAAAAGGGTGATCCGTCACAAGTAAAAATCGGCATAGCAAAAATCGTTCAGCATCCGGCTCTTGATGCTGCCGAACAGGGCATTATCGATGTTATTAACGAAAACGGAATCAAGGCGGAATTTGACCTTCAGAACGCAAACGGAGACGTAAACACCGCCGCCCAGATTGCTTCCCAGTTCAAGGTAAAAAAAGTAAACGTTGCTGTAGGCATTGCAACTCCGGTAGCAATCGCACTTTCCACTACACTCAAGGACACGCCGGTTGTATTCGGAACCGTTACGGATCCTGTTGGGGCAGGCCTTGTTGACACCGTTGAACACGGCAAGAACAACGTAACCGGCATGAGCGATGCAATCCCAACGGTTGAGCACATAAAGCTCTTTGCAAAAATCACGGGAATCAAAACACTCGGATACATCTACACAAGCAACGAGGCAAACTCTGTGTCTGCCCTTGAGCTTGTAAAGCAGGGCTGCAATGAAGCGGGCTTGGGACTTGTTACGCAGGCAATCTCCCAGTCAAGCGAAGTAAAGCAGGCTGCGGAAGCAATCATTACCCGCGTTGACGGAATCTATCTTACAACGGACAACACCGTATTCAGTGCAATTTCTTCTTTGGTGGACGTATTCGGCAGGGCAAAGAAGCCAATCTTCTCCGGCGACGTTACGGCTGCAAAGGACGGCGGAATCTTTATGGCAAGCGGATTCAACTATTACAAGGCAGGCCGCGCAACAGGCGAAATCGTAGTAAAAATCCTGAATGGAACAAAGCCTTCTGAAATCCCGGTACGCTTTATGACGGACCCGGCAGATTCAGACTTGCTCATAGACCTTGACGTTGCAAAGGCATGCGGAATCTCCATTCCAGAAGATCTAAAGAACTCTGCGAATATGATTTTTGAAAACGGAAAACTGATAGAAAAATAATTTAAAAGTCACTATAATGGGCTGTCTGAATGAGCGCTAACAAAACTCTTCGGACAGCCTTTTTTTTAGGAACTGGATATGTTTTGTAGTATTATTATTGAAGGTCTAATTTACGGAATCATGGTGCTGGGCGTTTTTATGTCCTACCGTGTCACCAACTTTTGCGACATGACGGTTGACGGTGCCTTTCCAATGGGCGGCTGCATCCTTGCGGCATGCCTCTTGCTTGGAATGAATCCCTTTCTTGCCCTCTGCCTTGCCTTCCTTGGCGGAGTCCTGGCGGGCCTTTGCACGACCGTAATCTACACAAAGCTCAAGATTCCTGATTTGCTTGCTGGAATCCTTATGATGACAATGCTCTATTCCGTTAACCTCCGCATAATGAAAAATACGGCCAACGTCTCTTTCCTAAAGATTGCAACGCCTTTTTCCAGAATAACATCCTTCTGCGAAAGTCACTTCCCCTCTCTTCCGGCAGAAGTTGGAGTCTGCATTTTCCTAGTTGTCTTTGTACTTGCGCTAAAGTGGGTCATGGACATCTTTTACCACACGGACTTGGGGCTCACAATGGGTGCGCTCGGTGCCAACGAACAGATGATAATTTCACAGGGCGTTAATCCGCAGGTTGTGCGTGGCATAGGCGTTTGCGTGGGCGACGGACTTGCTGCCCTTTCCGGTGCCTTTGCCGCAATGTACAACGGCTTTGCAGATGTAGGAAGCGGAACCGGTGTTATCGTAAGCGGCCTTGCATCCTTAATGCTTGGTGAATTCATAATCCGCTCCAACAAAATCGGAATGCAGACCCTACGCGTATTGATTGGTTCTGTCATCTACCGCGGAATCATGTACTTTGGACGCAGCTACGGCTTTGTGATTGGACTTACAAGTAATGACCTAAAGCTTATCACGGGTCTCTTAATCATCATCTGCCTTATCATTTCCAAGAAGGGGAGCAAAAAATGCTAGAGCTTAAAAACATAGGAATCACATTTAACGCTGGAACTCCTGACCAGAACGAGGCTCTCAAAAACATAAACCTCACAATCAACGAGGGAGACTTTATCACTGTAATCGGCTCAAACGGGGCGGGAAAGTCTACCCTCTACAACATCATCTCCGGCAACATGCATCCTTCCCACGGAACAATCACCTTGGACTCAAAGGACATAACCAACGAACCTGAATACAAGCGCGCAAAATTCATTGGCCGCATTTTCCAGAACCCGCTTTTGGGAACGGCAGGAAAAATGTCGCTCCAGGACAACATGATGATTTGCAGCAAAAAAGGCTGGAAAGGACTTAGAATCAGCCTGAACAAAAAGAAGCAGGCATATTTTAGGGAAGAACTAAAAAAGCTGAACATGGGACTGGAGGACCGCCTAAACGACAACGTTGACCAGTTTTCCGGCGGCCAAAGACAGGCACTCACCCTGCTAATGGCGGTAATGTCAAAGCCTCAGATTCTCCTCTTGGACGAACATACTGCTGCCCTTGATCCGACCAATGCCGACATCATAATGAAGCTTACAAAAGAATTTGCAGACAAGTACAATCTTACCGTAATGATGGTAACCCACAACATGCAGCAGGCGCTCAATTACGGCAACCGTCTCCTTATGATGGACGCAGGAGAAATAATCCTCGACATAAGCGGCGCGGAAAAGCAAAGCCTTACCATGGAAGATCTGAACAACCGCTTTAAGGCAATCCGAAAAACTTCCATCACCAGCGACAAAATGGTTTTGCAGTAAATTCAGAATTTTTTGCGGCACTTGCATTTGTGACTGCCGCTTTTTTTTGCTAACAAGCACTCATCGTGTGTGGCGCTTGCGGGGTTCCGCCTTTCGGCTCCATTGCCTGTCGGCAACGTGCTTCGCACGCCCCTTCAGTGCCTGCCGTGCTTTTATATGCAAAGGCATGCAGGTGCGCATGTATTTATGCCCTTCTTTCTTCTGTCAAAGGCTGGTCCCAGATATCTTGTCCAAAATACATTATTACACATACTCCGCTTAATTGCCAGTGTCATTAACTTGCAGTCATGCTGAACTTGATTCAGCATCTGTATCTTGTTTGCCTAAGATATTCCGAATCCACATTCATAGCAGTTCGGAATGGAAGTCCTTTAGATTACTGACATTGGCGTAATTGCCATACTTAAAACTTGTGAATTTTTCACAGTTTTTTATGTAAAAATTCACAAGTTTTTGTGCGTAAATACTCACTACAGAAAACGAATTCTAATCTAAAATAGGCTTAAGATTAATCAGTCGGTAGAGTTTACGCATATTATTTTATGGAGGAATAAAATGAAAAAATCTTTCTTAATCCTAACGGCCTCTCTTGGCCTAAGCCTTGCCCTCTTTGCCAACGGCAGTGGGGCAAAGGCTTCTTCTGGCGTGATTGTGCCTGGCGCAACTATAAAAGGTGCAATCAAAGGTTCTGAAGTATTCATTGCAGGCCGCACGGTTACAATCCCAAAACTCTGGGTTTGTGACCACGAGGTAACTCAGGGCGAATACGAAAAATACTGTGGCTACGGAACAGTTTATGGTGAAAAATACGGTCCAAGCGATGAATTGGGCAAGGGAAGCAACTACCCTGTATACAATATACAGTGGTATGATGCTGTAGTTTACTGCAACAAGAGAAGCATCGCAGAAGGCCTTACCCCCTGCTACAAAATAAAGGGCAAGACAGACCCAAGCAAATGGGGTGCGCTACCAATCGAAGATGATGATTGTGATTATGATGATTCAGTGTGGGCTACTGTAACCTGCGACTTTAAGGCAAACGGCTATCGTCTGCCAACCGAGGCGGAATGGGAATACCTTGCGCGCGGCGGCAACACCAGCAACAGCGGACAGACTGAATACAGTGGTAGCAACGACATTGAAGCTGTTGCCTGGTATAAAGGTAACAGCGGAGGCAAAACCCACGAGGTAAAGAAAAAGGCTGCCAATGCACTGGGCTTATATGACATGACCGGCAACGTAGAAGAGTGGTGCTGGGACAAGGATGAAGACGGCTTACGAGCAGTTCGAGGTGGCTTGTATGATGATGACGCAGACATCCTTGCTCATCTCTGGGAGAGAAGTTCGTCGGGTCCGGAAGCTGACGATTGGGTAGGTTTCCGTGTTGTGCGTACTTTGTCTGAATAAATAAAATTTACGCTCCGTGTAAACAGCACCACAAGTGCGTACGGAGCGTAAGCGGGCCGGTCATCCCGAAACAAAAAAAAACGTCATTCCGAAACTTTTTTCACCATCCTGCAAAGCCATCCACCACAGCAAAACAAAATCCCCTGTCTGTAATCTGCTATGGACTTTTAACCAAATACATACTATATTATAAGTATGGGAGATCGCAAAAAGCATGAAATTAAACCTGTTGACCAGCTTGTGTTTTCTGATGATTTTATGTTTGGCGCTGTTATGAGGGAGCCAGAAATCTGCAAAGGTGTTCTGGAGCGTCTTTTGCAGATAAAAATTGACCATATCGAATACCCGGAATTACAAAAGGCAATAAGCCCGTTCTACACAAGAAAAGGTGTACGGCTTGATGTTTATGTTGCCGGTTGTGACAAGGTTTTTGATGTGGAATGTCAGTCATACAAGGTTGAAAGTATCGGGAAACGAACAAGGTACTATCAAAGCATGTGTGATATAGACACCCTTGTGAAAGGGGCTGCATATTCCGAGCTAAAAGAAAGCTTTATAATCTTTATTTGTCTTGATGACCCATTTTGCGAAAATCTTCCTGTCTATACATTTGAACGTAGATGTATAGAAAATGAATCTGTTGTTCTTGGGGATTTGACTCATCATGTGATTTTCAATGCGGCTGCTTATGAAAATGAGAAGAATCCCGAAATAAAAGATTTCCTTTCGTTCGTAAAGAACAATAAGGCAGAATCAGATTTTACAAGGGGGATTGCAAATATGGTACAGGCAAAGAAATTTGAACAATCGTTTGTAAACGAGTATCTTGCATGGAATCTCCATGATCAAGATGTGGAACGCAGAAGCAAGCTTGAAGCCTATATTGATCTCGTAAAAGATGGTTTACTCTCCTTAAAGGATGCTGCCTCAAAGTTAGGCATGACAGAAGAGGCTCTTAAAGAGCAATTGACCCGGCCATGCGTACAATAAAGCTTACCGTTATCTGTCTACTGGCAATTGCGCTTAACTTCCTCTCCGTCTTTGTCTTTTATGATACGCTTAGGCTTCCGCTTTTTATGGACACAATCTTTACGCTGGCGGTGCTCTTTTATGCAGGTCTTTTGCCGGCACTTTTTGTTCAGATTTCCTACAACATTATCAACTCGTTTATATGGATGTTCAAAACCGGTTCTTTTGACGTCTTTATGATGATGTACACAATCTGCGGAATACTGATTGTATTTTCAAGCTGGTTTGTTGCAAGGCGCAAGGATGAATTTGAAATTAGCCCGCTTATAACTCTTCTTTACCTCTTTCTTATTGCAATGATTTCCTCTGCCTGCTCTGTACTCGCGGGCGGCATAATTGATTACTTCCACCTAAGATACCGTAATATACCCGACATGATGAGCCCCATCAAGAAATTTACCGATGCTTTTGTGCGGCAAAGGTTCAGCCTCTTTATCTCCTGCATAGTTGCCCAGGTTCCAGTCTCTTTTGCAGACAGGCTTATTACAACCTTTGCGGGCTGGGGTGTATACAAAATCATCAAGCGGGTGCTGTGAATTAAATATGATGGACAAAAGTCAGGAAATTGCCGAACTAGAAAGTATTCTTCACAATTACACGGTTTTCTTCCTTGTAATAGATGCACTGTTTTTTGTGCTGCTTTTTGTTGCCGTCATTTTCCTTATCAAATTCATCAAGGACAAAAAGAACCTTCATGCCTCCAACGAATACATATCCTATACCATTCGGGGACAAGAGGAAGAAAGAAGCCGCATTGCCCGCGAGCTTCACGACACTGTGGCTCAGGACTTACGCTACTGCAAAAGCCTTTCGGAAAAGGAGAATGCCAAGGAACTGCTCCCGCAAATTTCATCCATTCTGGGTGCAACAATCCAGCAGGTTAGGGCCATGAGCTACAACCTTGCCCCGCCGGACATAACCCAGAACGACCTTGCCGCCAACCTTATGAGCCTTTGTGCGGAGTCTGCGGAAAAGAGCGGGATAGACTTTCGCTTTACTCTTATAGACGGCACTGACACTTCTTTTCTTACGGCAGACGAAGGGCTTAACCTTTACAGAATTGTACAGGAGGCTCTTACCAATATCCTTAAGCATGCGGAGGCAAGCGAGGCAACAGTAATGCTCAGGAACGAAAGCGGTAACGAAGAAAAGGGGCTTTACATTTTTATTACGGACGACGGAAAAGGCTTTGAGCCCAAAAAGAACATCCTCTTTGCAACAGGGCAGAAGCATTTTGGTCTTTCGGGAATGGAAAGGCGGGCTGCTTTAATAGGGGCAAAAATCAGTATAAACTCTGCAATAGGAGACGGAACGCAAATAAACATTATGAAAAAGAACGATACTATACATAAAGTGAGGGGGGGGGTGAATGTACACATTCTTTGTTATAGAAGACCACACCCTTACAAACTTGGGAATAAGGCAGCTTCTTACGGAGCAAAGTGGTTTTGACTGCATGGGCTTTGCTTTTAAAACAGACGAGGCCTTGCAAAAACTTTCGGAACTTTCACAGAAAAACTCACTTCCTCAAATCCTCATACTGGATCTGTTTTTGGGCGAAGAAAGCGGAATAGACCTTATGTGCCAACTTGTCAAGGAATTTCCTTCCGTAAATATTCTTGTCTATTCAATGTTTGCCAAACCTGGAATTGTGTCCATTGCCCTGGAATGCGGTGCCAAGGGTTTTGTCTCAAAATCTGCCCCAGAGCCGGAACTTTTGACTGCAATCAAAACTGTTCTTGGCGGCGAAAACTATGTGCAGCAGAATTTGGTTCCTCCGCTTTTTACATACCGCACAATGCTGGACAGCTTTACAAAGCAGGAACAGAAGGTCTTTAAGCTGCTTCTGGAGCGAAAGAGCAAGATACAAATTGCAAGTGAACTGAGCATAGCAAACCGTTCTCTTGAAAACTATCTTTCGCGCATTTACTCAAAGACAGGTTGCAATGGTCACGAAGAACTAATCCGCAAGTTTGGCGAGTAAGACACAGAAAGTTAGAAGAACTCCACAGTGTATTTGTTTTTTACCGCATACTCGTGGGCCGCACTTCCTTTTTTTACAACCCACACCACATCTTTGTCTGTTATGTTTTCGCCAAATTTTACGATGCTTTCGGGGACTTTAAGCTTTTTGACGCTGGTTCCAAGGAAGGCACTGGCACCAATTTCTTTTACGCCTTCTTCGATTGTAACTTTTGAAAGTTTTCCGCTGCTCCAGAATGCGTCTTCCTCTATGATTTTAATTGTGCCGGGTAAAAAGACTTAGGGCAACAAATGAAATTGCCTCTGTAAGAATGAGTGCAGCCAGAATAATGAGGACGGAAATCCTTATCCGCATGGAATGAAATCCGCGGATTTTTATTGATTCTTCCATAAAAGAATCTGCTCCTTACAAATGATATTTTTTCGAAGTTCTTTGAAATTATATCACAGTATCAGGGATTTTTCATTTTTTTCGATACCGACGCCATAAATGGTCTTCCAGTCATTCTTCATGGAGATGGGGATCCATCCGTTTGCAGCACAGTCCGATCGCATCTTGTCGGCTTTGGTTATATTGCCGTACTCACGCTCAATGTCGTCGCAACAGAGCATAAAGCCAAGCGACTTGTATTCGTTGTTGTGAATGGTGTAGTTCACCATGCTAGCATCTGTAAGGCTGTTTCCGAAAGCAAGAACCGGTTGATAGCCGATTTCCTTTACAATTGTGGAAACCTTGTTCATCTGCAAGTTCTTGATAATATTCTCACCGCCAAGCAAAACGTCGTCATCTTTACTGAAAGTATAATCCAACCCATCCTTTCCATCCTGATTCATAGCAACAAGCACATTATCGGAGCCTATAACCTGCTTTGGCGGCAGTCCAAGGGCATCGCATACTAAGGCTCGAAGGATAAGGCGGTTCGTTCCACTGGAAACATACACAGTGAATCCGTTCTGCACAAGATAGTTCACAACTTCCACCATCGGCTTATAGAAAGCGTCCGCCCGCTTGAGGTTCTTGTAGCCAGGCTGATCAGTCTGCATGAATGAGCGTACATAGGAATCAAATTCTTTGAGTGTAAAGCCTTTGTACACACTTGCAAGCATCCGCTCATATTCCGCTCCTAAAGGAGGCACTCTTCCCGTCCTTCGGAAATCCTCAGCCAGTGCACGCTGCTCCTGCGAAGGTGTGTAATTCGGATCGTCAAGCACGCGATGAATAAAGAGCTGGAAATCAAAGTAAGTGGGATTTGTCTCGCAAAAAAGAGTTCCGTCAAGGTCAAACGTAGCGATTCTGCGCTCAACAGGGATAAAGTCAGGAGAGTTTTTGGTGGTGACAGCAGACACATAAGAAAAGAGAGCCTTCTTTGCAGGCGCGTCATCATTCCAAAGTGAGAGCGCACCTTTTCCTGTGCGAGGAGTACTTGCACAGGAAACAAAAATAAATGATGCAAATGTTGCGAGTAAAACTAACATTGCAAAACGAAATGTTTTCTTCGTTGTTTCCATGAAAATTTCTCCTTATGTTTTTTCTATTTTACAGGATAGTCAAAGTAAGTGTCGGGATACGGCTCGTCTTTGAGGGTAAAGTGCCACCATTCCTCTTCGAGAGGCTTGAAACCATGGCGGAGCATAGCTTCTCGAAGAATCATGCGGTTTGCATACTGTTCCTCGGAAATTTGCATGTAGTCGGGATGGCTTTCAATTCCGAACCAGTCGAAAGTGCCACCCATATCAATCTCTTTTTCACTCTCCATATCGAACAATGTCAAATCCACCGTACTCCCACGACTGTGCCCCGATTTTTCTGCAATGTAGCCCTGAGTAAACAACACTGATTTATCAAGGTTCGGATAGAAATACTGTTTCATCCTAGTGTCCGAAGTATCTTTAGCCCAATTTATAAAATGCGTTACTGCACGCTGAGGTCGATATGCATCGTAGATTTTGAGGCGGTAGCCTTGAGCCTTTACATCATCGCTCACAGCTTTCAAAGCCTCTGCCGCTTCGGTGGTAAGAAGTGCAACAGGCTTTTCATAGCCGTTGATGCGATCTCCAACAAAGTTGTAGGTGGAATAGTAGCGGATTTCAAGAATTGCATCGGGAACAGCTTCTGCAAGATAGACAAAGCCTTTCGGTGCGACATCACTTTGTTTACATGATACGTAAAGTACCGAAAAAGCAATTGCTATAACAGTGGCAAAAATAATAGATTTTTTCATTTGAATTCCTCCAGATACTCTTCAAGCACAAGTCCTGAATCGGTAATTTCCTGTGCAACTTCTACACTCCCCACATAACGAATGTGCCACGGTTCATAGGAATACCCCGTAATTTTTTCTTTGCCTTTTAAGAACCTAAGGATAAAGCCGTGATTTGGGAGTTCCTTGTGAATTCTAGAGAAAAGCTCAGGAAGCTGCATCATATCCTCATTCTCCCACTTCCATTCTCCGTTAACCTTTGGCACTATGTCAATTGCAAGCCCTGTATGATGCTCACTCGTTCCTGGAATCGCCACGGTGTTGCGGGCATACTCTTCACCGTATTTTTCAGTAAAATCGAGCATTATTCGCTCCTGATATTCCACGCTACGATACGCCGAGTCAATACCAATTTCAATTCCCTGTTTTTCAAGAGCAGATTGCAACGAAAGGTATGCTTCGTAAGTAGCTTTCTCGATTTCGGCAGTTTCGTCATCATAAACGGTATCCACCGTCACAAGGTCAAGGCTTTTTGCATAATCCACACTTATGGGGTGCAGCTTGTTTACCAACACAAGGTAATCAGGATGTTTTCCCTTGTAACCGTAGTTTTTTGTACTTTCACAGCAAACGACAAAAAATCCAAAAGCAAATATCAAAATTGTGCTAAAAGCTTTCAGTTTCTTCATTTTTTCCTTCTTGTATAAATCTTTATTGCGGTGGTTGTATCGCCACTCGCACTCCATCAAATGTATCACAAATTTGTCGGAATCACAACCGTTGAATTTGGCGAAGCTCCACGCAAACAAAGTTTGCACGTTCTCGATTCCGTTCACATGGTATTTCCCTCTTGCGAATTCGTTTTCACTATGGAAAACCCAGTAGTGGTCGTAGCCGTTGAGAATCAAGCCGTCATAAGCATTCCAGCCGTCAGAATGAATCGTCGAGCCTTCAAGCACAAGGCAAGAGTATTATAGGCATTAAGCTCTCTTTTGAGCAGTCAGGGACAATCCGGACGATGACTTTCCCGCCTCGTTTTAGAAGACCAAAAACCGGAGTTTTACCTGCCGCTCCGCGCCCCCGTTTTCCACGGACCCGATGAGCGCCAAAATAAGATTCATCAACCTCAAATTCCCCGCTCTCTGTCCTTGTTTCCGCAAGGACTTGAAGCATTATTTTATGGCGGAAATCGTTGTACCAGCTGTTCACCGTGTTGCGATTTACGCCAACAATTTCAGCGCAGGCGGTCGCAACGGTGGTCGGGACATCGGTGCAGACGCTCGTGATGTCAAGCCACTTTTTCATGAAACGCTGCACGCTCCGCATTGTCCGTCCGCACGGCGCGGGGAGGCTTTGCAGAGTGCAGGGAATTACCGACACAGCTCTTGCTAGAGCCTTGCATGAACTAGAGGAAGACGGAATCCTGACACGGCACGATGCTAAGACCATGCCCATGTCCGTTACTTACCATTTGACTGATTTAGGGAAGAAGCTCATGCCTGCACTGAACGCACTTTACGGCTGGGGAGAAGAACACAGGGCAAGTGCATAAGAATATAAAAGAAGCGATGGAAATAAGAATCTGTAATTTACATTTCTACTATTTTTATTGAGATTGTATATGTTCATCATTGCCGAGGAAAAAAATCAAATACTTTGCAGGTAAAGAAAATATATTTTTTATCTAATACGCCTCAAGTAGCGGGCGTCCACATAACAAGTTTTCCCAAGAAACCTACGCCGCCGTGGAACCCCGCCAGTTGACGCGAAGCGGCAATGAGCGTTAGCGAAGGGTGGTTCTCGCAACGAAGTTTCAAGCGAAGGCGGTGACGATTTGGCATGATGGCCGATTGTAGCCAAAAAATGCATGGTAGAGCGTTTAGGGCTACCGTCCTAAAAAACACCATCTATAGTATGTTTTTGCCTACCTGTTGAACATTTTTAGATTTTCGGGCATACTGTAATTTATGGAAACTCGTAATATTTTTGAAAACCTTTCTTGTATTGACCACAGGTATTCACTTTCAGAAGCCGCTGCTTTTGAAGGGCTCTCTAAATATATTTCAGAAGAAGCGTCTGTTCGCAGCAACGCAAGGTGTGAGGCTGCTCTTGTAAAGGCCCACCTAAAGCTCCGCGGCCAGCTTACTCCTGCCATGGAGGCAACTCTGGACAAGGCCGCAGAAGAAATTGACCCGGAAGAAGTCTATAAAGAAGAAGAAAAGACAAAGCACAATATCCGTGCCCTTGTTAACGTTTTTAAGACAAAGGTTCCTTCAGAAGTAGCACCGCTTGTTCACCTTGGGGCAACCAGCGTGGACATTCTGGACACAGGCCTTTCCTGCCGCATGAGGGATGTTACGCAGAATGTAGTCCTCCCAGAGCTTAAGGAACTGGAAAAGGCACTTTGCGCTATTGCAGACCGCGAGGCTGAAACTCCACAGGTTGGCCGCACCCATGGCCAGCATGCGGTTCCAATAACATTCGGCTGGTCTATTGCGGAATTTGTTTCCCGCCTTGGCAAGTCAATCCTCCGCATAGAAGAACTTTCCAAGCAGCTTAAGGGTAAGCTTGCAGGTCCTGTTGGTTCTTACAACGGTCCCAGCATGATTGTAAAGGATCCCGAAGAGCTTGAACTTACCTACATGCACTTTTTAGGCCTTGAGCCAAGCGAATATTCAAACCAGCTTGTTGAGCCTGAATACCTCTTGCGCCTTTTGCTTGAGATGAATGTTGCCTTTGGTATTATTGCAAACCTTGCCGATGACCTGCGCAACCTTCAGAGGAGCGAGATTGGCGAAGTCTTTGAGTATTTTGCTTCTACCCAGGTTGGTTCTTCAACTATGCCACAGAAGCGCAATCCTTGGAACAGCGAGCACGTAAAGTCTTTGTGGAAGGCTATGTGCCCCCGCGTCCTTACTTTCTACATGGATCAGATTTCTGAACACCAGAGGGACCTTACAAATTCTGCAAGCCAGAGGTTCATCTCTGACTATGTTGCAGGCTTTACAATGGCTGTTGCCAGAATGAAGGCTGTTGTTTCGGGGCTTCAGGCAGACCGCGAGGCTATGGCACGCAACTTGGCTGGTGCAGGCGGAAAGGTTAAGGGCGGCGTTCTGGCTGAACCCGCATACATTCTTCTTGGTGAAGCTGGTGTTAACGACGGACACGAAGTTATCAGAAAGATTACCCTTGAGGCTGAACAGTCCGGAAAGACATTCTTTGAAGTGCTAAAGACCCATACCGATGCTTATGCAAAGATTACTGCCCAGCTGGAAAAGCTTGGCGTGGAAAATCCGTCTAATTTCTTTGAAGACCCGGCCCGCTACAGAGGTCTTGCGGCTGTTAAGTCTAAGCGTCTTGCAAAGAAATATGCTGAACTGATGGGTGCTTCGGCAAACTAGTTTTATGGAGTATATAATATGAAGAAATTGGTTGCTTTGGCTGTTGTCCTTTGTTGCTCGGCCGCAATTTCCTTTGCGCAGGTTAAGACTGCCGGCGAATTTTTTAAGTCTGTAAGCGATTACTATGCAGAGATGAGGGATTATGTTGTTACCCTTAACATAGATGCAAACGGAAAAAAGATGGCTGGTACTGCAATGTGGCACCGCCCTCAGTTTTTGCGCATAAACTTTTCTTACCCGGGTGGACAGACTTTTGTTTACGACGGTGACGAGCTTTTTATTTACCTTCCTTCACAGGCCACGGTTCTGGAGCAGAAGGTTTTGAATGCTGAACAGGCTGTTCCTGCAAAGGGGCTTTCGCTTTTGCGCCGCTACTATACTATTACTTATGAATCTGGTCAGGATCCGGTTCCGCTGGAAGAGGGAAGCTCCACAAAGGTAATAAAGCTTTTGCTTACCCGCCGTTCAGCCGCAGAGGAATTTACCACTATGACAATTTCCATTCTGCCTGAGTCTAAGCTTATCCGCCGCATTGTTGCGCATACCCAGAACAACGGAACTTATGTCTTTGACTTTACAGGCTGGTCTATCAATGCCGGTGTTCCGCTACGCCGCTTTGAATTTGAAATGCCGCCGGATATTAACAGCTACAACAACTTCTTGTTATCGGAGTAAGTCGATATGCAGAGCTATGGTGCAATACTAAAGGAAAAAAGGGAAGAAAAGGGCCTTACTGTTGAACAGGTCGTAAAGGACACTTCTATTTCCTACCAGTATATTACTGGCTTGGAAAATGAAAAGGACGACGTGTTCCCTGCCGGTGCCTACATGGTCGGTTTTTTAAAGAATTATGCCGACTACCTTGGCGTTTCCAGCGAGGATTTGATACGCCTGTACCATGCAAAGAAAATTCAGGAGTCTCCAACACCGGAAGCTCTTCTTAGAAAGACAAAGCCAAAATTCCTTGTGCCGCTGATTGTCTCCGGTGTAGTGGTTCTTCTTGGCGGAATTCTTGCCTACCTCTATTTTGGCGTGTTCAAGGTTCCCCAGAAGCTACAGGAAAGGGCTCTGCTAAATTCTACGGCAAAAAAGACCAACCAGTATATGGTTACCGACCAGCCGCAGGAATTGCGTGTTTACAAGGGCGACCAGCTGCTGATTCCCTTTGAAGAGGGTGAAGGATATACTCCGCTTACCATTTCCGGCACACTTAGCCGCCTTAGCCTTGAAACTCCTGTTGGAACCCAGGTCTTTGACTTGAGCGAGGAGCGCGTTCTCGACATCAACGGAGACGGCATTTCCGAGCTGATTGTATACTTGAGTGATATTAGCAATGTTTCTGAAAAGAACGGTGCCCAGGTACGCGTTTCTTTGAGTGGTTCACAAATGATGGATGCAAAACCATCCGTTCCCGAAAACGTTGAGCTTATAGCAAAGCCTTCCATTGGTACGGAAAGCGTTGCAAACACTTCTATGAATACTGCTACCATGAAGGTTATTCATGAGGATTCACGCTCATATCCGTTCACAATAGACTTCTCTTTCCGCGGTCCATGCTACTTCCGCTACAAGATAGACAGCAATTCAAAGGTAGAGAGAAACTTCCGCACGGGTGAATCCCTTACTGTAACTTCCCGCTATAAGGGTGTGCGCCTTTGGATGAGCAACGCCTACAACGTAAAGATGAAGGTTCGCGCCGGAATGGATGCCTACGATTTGGAAGTTGGCAAAGCTGGTCAGGTTGCCGTAGAAGACATCAAGTGGGTTCAGGGACGCGACGGTAGATTCAGAATCGTTATTCAGGAAGTTGACTAAGCTCCTGCTGCTCAAAATTCTTAAATGGAAGCAAAGAAGTTTTTTTTAGACCAACACGGATGCGCAAAAAATCAGGTGGACGGGGAAATTTTGGTTACCCGCCTGCTGAACAAGGGTTTTTTGCAAACCTTTGATGCCCAGGAAGCAGATTTAATAATTGTAAACAGCTGCGGCTTTATTCAGAGTGCAAAAGAGGAAAGCCTTAATTCGCTTTTGGAAGCAAGGCAGGAATACCCAAATGCAAAGATTGTTCTTGCCGGCTGTCTTGCCGAGCGTTATGCAGAGCAGTTCAAAAAAGACCTTCCCGAAGCAGACGCTATTTTTGGCAACGGAGACCTAAGCCTAATCGATTCAACCGTAGACTCTCTCTTTGCAGGACAAAGGCCAGTTGTAAAAGCTTTGCAAAAGGGTGTTTGCTGTGGCAACAGAAACCTTCTTTTAAACTACAAGGGAAGCGCCTACGTAAAGATTACCGAGGGCTGCAACAACTGCTGTTCCTTCTGTGCAATTCCCCTTATCCGCGGCCAGCTGCGCTCAAGAAAAATATCCGAGATTGTAGACGAAATAAAAGAGCTCTTAAAGAGGGGCGTAAAAGAATTCAATCTTATAGGGCAAGATTTGGCTGCTTTTGGCTGCGGCAAGGACGACTTTGTTTTTGATGCCAAGGAAAGCGGTGGGGCTTCTTGTGAAAAGTCAAAGCTTTTGTGCCTTTTGGAAAAAATTGCAGAGCTTAAAGGAAACTTCTGGGTTCGCCTGCTATACATTCATCCCGACCACTTTAACACGGACATTCTGCCTCTTTTGCAGAAGGACAAGCGCTTCCTTCCTTACTTTGACATACCCTTCCAGTCTGGAGACGATACGATAATCCGCGCAATGAACCGCAGGGGCACTTTTGACTCTTACGCGGGTCTTGTAGAAAAAATCCGTTCTGATTTGGGCGAATGTTGCATACGCACTACTTTCTTGACGGGCTTTCCCGGTGAAAGTGATGAACAGGCAGAACGCACTCTTGACTTCATGAAGAAGATTCAGCCGGACTGGTCTGGTTGCTTTGCTTACAGCCGCGAAGAAGACACTCCCGCTGCAAAGTTTAAAGATCAGGTTCCCAAAAAGAAGGCTCAGGTACGCGAAAAAAAGTTGCAGGCCTTGCAGGAAGAAATTACCCAGGAAAGGCTTTCCCTGCGCATAGGAAAAATTTACCCTGTTTTGATTGAAGAAATTGTTCAGGCGGGGGAAGATGCTTCGGAAGACGAGGGCTTGGCCATAGGGCGTTCCTGGTTCCAGGCACCGGAAGTGGACGGAAGCTTTGTTGTGCGCTACGATGCAGACAATGCGGATGCGGTCAAGGCAATTGTGCCGGGTTCAATCGTGAACGCAAGGGCTTTGGCTGTTAGCGGTGTGGACATTGATTCGGAACTTGTTCTATGACAGACTTTTCTCCGCAATATCTTGACGTGCTTAACGAGGAGCAGCTTGCCGCAGTAACCCACGAGGGAAAGAGCCTTTTAATCTTGGCGGGGGCAGGAACAGGAAAGACGCGCGTTGTAACCACAAAAATTGCGTGGCTCATTCAGCACAAGCACGTTGACCCGTATTCAATTCTTGCCGTAACCTTTACAAAAAAAGCTGCCAATGAGATGAAGGAGAGGGCAATTGCCCTTGAACCAAAGGCTGCTTGGTCAAAGATTAGAACCTTCCATTCCTGGGGTGCAAACTTTTTGCGCCGCTATTCAGACGAAGCGGGAGTGAGCAAAGATTTTACGGTCTACGATGAAGACGACATGGCAACCCTTGTTTCCAAGGCTATTCCTTCTCTGCCAAAAAAGGAAGTCTCCCAGATTGTAAAAAAGATTTCACTTGCAAAGGATTACGGTCTTACCCCCACATCAAAAAACTTGGAGCTTGTTGGCGGCGACGGCGTTTTTGCAGAGCAGTATGCCCTTTACCAGGAACGCCTAAGGTCAACCGGCAACGTGGACTTTGGAGACCTGATTCTTCTTCCCTACCTTACGCTAAAAAACAACGAGGCTATTCGCCGCGACATGCACTTCCGCTACCGTGTTATTATGGTGGACGAATATCAGGATTCCAACATAGCCCAGTCACTTTTGCTGCAGGAGCTTAGCGGTGTTAACGAAAATTCTGGAACCTACGTCTGCGTTGTTGGTGATGATGACCAGAGCATTTACCGCTTCCGTGGTGCAGAAGTCCGAAACATCCTTGAATTTAAAAACCAGTTCCCTGGAACGGACCTTATACGCCTTGTGCAGAACTACAGGTCAACCCAGGAGATTTTGTATTGCGCAGACTGCGTGGTTTCCAATAATGCAGGAAGGCTTGGGAAGACCCTTGTGGCGGCCAGGGGAAAGGGCAAAAAGCCCACACTTGTTTTTCTTCCCACTCAGGATGATGAGACCCAGTTTTGCGCGGACATAATTGAGCAGCAGCACAAAAAGGGTGTTCCCTATTCCGAATGGGCAATCCTTTACAGGACCAACGCACAGTCGCTTGGCTTTGAAACAAATTTCCTTCATTCAAAAATTCCCTATGCGATTGTTGGCACTTTAAAATTCTATGAGCGCGAGGAAATAAAAGACGCCCTTGCGTGGATTTCTCTTGTGGCAAATCCAAGGGACGAAGTTGCATTCCGAAGGATTGTAAATAAGCCTGTTAGGGGTGTGGGGCCTGCAAGTCAGGACAAGATTGTAGAAGCTGGCCTTGGTCAAAATTTGGTTGAGTCCGCAAAGAATATAAAACTTCCAAAAAAAGCCTCGGAAGGTATTGCGGAATTCTGCAAGATTTTTGATGAATTGAATTCAATGCTTCCTGATGAAGAAATGAATTCTTTAGGAGAAGCCTCTGTGCCTGCGGAAGAGGGTGCGGGTGCTGCCCCAAAGGCCGTGAATGCAAACAAACTTTCCCTTGCCGACTTTATAAAAGAAGTTTGCGAAAAGACAGGGCTAAATGAATTCCACCAGGCTCAGGATGAAATTGCCGGTACGCAAAAACTTGCAAACCTTGAAGAACTTACCAACAGTGCTGTTCAGTATCCCCTCTGCAGAAAAGGCCTGCTTGACTTTTTGGACAGCATAAACCTTGACCGCTCAACCCTGGGCGAAGAAGAAGACGGTGCTTTGCAGGACAGGGTAACTCTTATAACCCTGCACAACACAAAGGGGCTTGAATACAAGCGCGTAATAATTACCGGAATGGAATACGGCGTTTTTCCCCGCGAAGGAAAAGTTGGTGACGACTTGGAAGAAGAACGCCGCCTCTTTTACGTTGGAATTACCCGTGCCCAGAACGAGCTTTATTTTACAAGCTGTGCCATGCGACGCCTCTATGGCAGGACAAACTACATGCAGCCAAGCCCCTTCCTTTACGAACTTAAAAAAGGAAGCTTCCGCGTGCTTGGCCAACAGCCCTTTGCATTCCATGGTGCTTCAGATGCAGAAGCGGATGCAGGTACAAGTTCCTCTGCCGCATACTCTGACCCAATAGCAAAAAAATACTGCAAGGGTGCCATGGTTTACCACGATGACTGGGGACACGGCCAAATTGTAAGCGGAGATTTTACGGCAGACGGAGAGTATGTTGTTACCGTAAATTTTGAAACCGGTGGCAGCAAAAAATTCTTGCCCAAGTACCAAAGCTCCTCTTTGCTGGTGGAAGGTACTTGATATTCCGCCTAGCCCCGATTGGAAGGGCGGCGTAGCCGTTGCCGCAAGGCAATGGAGGCGGTAGCCGGAACCCTGGAAAGCGGGATAAACTGCCCTCCGTGGCATTTTATCCCGTTAGTTTTCTTGGGAAAACTAACCTGCTTTGCCGGCTAAGAAATGACGCGCCCTCCTTGGCGCTATGGGTTTGCGGTTTAGGGGTAAAATGCTACGGAGGTTTGCCCGAACACGGAGTGGCGGGCACAGTAAAGAGATGGCATCTGCTCCAGAATAAAAATCATTATAGAATTGCGCTATTGAACCAAGTGCGCTTTTTGACTAAAATGATTTTATGTTAGCAAAAAGAATTCAAAACCTTCATCCCTATGTTCCAGGCGAGCAGCCAAAGGACAGGGAATACATTAAACTTAACGCAAACGAAAACCCCTATCCGCCCCACGAAAGCGTTGCAGAGGCACTTTCCAAGGCGGCACTTACAAGTACGGCAAGAATTGGCCTTTATCCCGATCCTGATTCAAATGAACTGCGCTCTGCTATAGCAGATATGCTGAACAGCACAGGCGGTGTCTTTTGCACTTCGGATGTTAGCAGACAAAAATGCACTCCTTCTTCCAAGGACAAGATTCCATTTGAAGTTACCCCGGACATGATTTTCTGCGGCAACGGAAGCGACGAAGTTTTGAGCTTTGTATTCTACACTTTTTTTGACGGAGACAGGCCGCTTGTTATGCCGGAGTTTACATACAGCTTTTATCCTGTTTACTGCGGTTACTACAGCATTCCCATGTGCACGGTTCCACTAAAGGCTGACTGGCAGCTGGACAAGGAGGCAATGCTTTCTGCCGCAAACAAGACGGACAGCGCAATTATTTTTGCAAACCCAAATGCTCCGACAGGCATTTCAATTCCCCGTGATGAAGTTCGCAAGATGATTGAAAAGGCACCAAAGGACAAGGTTTTTATTGTGGACGAAGCCTACTGCGACTTTGGTGGGGAAAGCTGCATTCCTCTTCTTGCGGAATTCAAGAACCTTGTGATTGTTCGCACTTTTAGCAAGAGCCTTTCTTTTGCAGGCATGAGGCTTGGCTACGTTGTGGCATCCCCGGAGCTTGTAAAGTCCATCTTTATGGTAAAGAATTCATTCAACCACTTTCCGGTTGACTTTATGGCGCAGACTGCCGGTATTGCTTCCTGCAAGGCTGCCTACTACTATGCAGAAAATTCACGCAAGATTGTTCAGCAGAGGGAAAGCTTTACAAAGTTTTTGCGGGACAAGGGATTTTTTGTAATAGACAGCAAGACAAATTTTGTCTTTGCAAAAAAGGACGGACTTACAGGTGATGCAATTTACCAGGCTGTAAAAAAAGAGGGAATCCTTATCCGCCACTTTAGCACAAAGGGAATAGAAGACTTTGTACGAATAACGATTGGCACTGAAGAACAGATGAATGCCCTAAAAAAGATAATGGGCAATTTGTAGGGAAAGGCATTCCCGGGAGGCAGTATGAAATTTTTGGTTTTAAGCGATATTCACGGTGATTTGGAACATCTTGGAAAGTTGGAGGGCGAGTTTAAAAAGGCGGACGCTGTTTTGTTTGCGGGTGACTTTGCAAAATTTGGTGAACCTGAGACGGCTGAACCTGTGCTGGAAAAGCTTTGCTCCATGCACAACACAATTTTTTCTGTGATTGGAAACTGTGATGAGCCTGATTTTATTGGCAACATAGAGGCTAAGGACATTAGCGTGCAGAAGAGCCTTGTTCAGTTTGAAGGGCTTTGCATTGCGGGTAGCGGTGGCGGCTTGCCTTTTGGTGGGGCTGCCAATGAGCGCGAGGATGCTGAACTTGCCACCGACTTTAATATTCTTACCGAGCAGGGGTCTTGCGAATGGGACAACCTTGTTGCCATTATGCACAATCCGCCAAAGGACACTGACTGCGACAAGATTAGCGCCGGCATTCACGTTGGAAGCGAATCTTTGAGGGCTTTTATTGAACAGTACAAACCGCTTGCCGTTGTTACAGGTCATATCCACGAGAGCGTGGCTGTGTGCAAAATTGGGAATACAACTGTCATAAACCCCGGTGCCCTTATGGAAGGAAGATACGGCTGGCTTGAAGTTTGCAAAGAGGGCGGTGCTTGGCAGGTAAAAAGCGCCCAGCTCTGCACAATAGAATAAATTCCTGCACTCGCAGCGCAGCATCAAGCGGCTTGTCGAAGGGCGGGGCTTCCCGTCATCCTGAACTTGATTCAGGATCTGTAAACGATGACACCCCAGCTTGTACAGACCCTGAAACGAGTTCAGGGTGACAGTGGTCACGGAGATTATTTTTTCTTTGCGGCCTGCTTGTCCATCTTTGCGATTGTTTGTTTTTGTATGCGGATTTTTCGCCTTTGGGCAAGAGGCACTCTTTTCTTTACTTCGGGGGTAAGGCGGCGCTTCATAAAGAAGAGGTAGGCCAATACTCCTGCAAACAAGCACATGGAAAGCACTATTACGGCACCCATCCATGGAGACTTTTGCCATGGGAGCGGCACGTTGATTCCAAAGTAGCTTGTTATAAGGGTAGGAAGCACGAGTACCAAGTTCCAGCCAGTCATTGTCTTCATAACGATGTTCAGGTTGTTGCCCAAGACCGTGGAGAATGCATCGTTCATGCCGGCCATGATGTTGGTGTAGGTGTCTACCATCTCCATAGCCTGCCTGTTGTCTATTTCTACGTCGTCCAGCCAGTCCTGGTCCTCGTCGTCCAGCTTCAAAAGCTTGGTCTTGCGCAGCTTCTCCAAAAGCATCTGGTTGCTTTTGAGCGATGTTGCAAAGTAAACAAGAGACTTTTGTATGTTTAAAAGCTGAATCAGCTCGTGGTTTTGAACCGACTGTAGCATTTCGTTCTGAATGGTTGTTGCGCGGCGGTTGAGTTCCTTTAGGTAGCGCAGGAACATTATGTCTGCACGGGCCATAAAGCGGATTGTTACGGCCGGAAAGTCGTTGAAGGAAAGGTCCTTGATTCTGTTGGCGGCAAAGTCGCGCAAAACTTCGCAGTCCGTCCAGCAGATTGTTATGAAGAGGTTTCCTTTTATAATGATTCCAAGGGGTGTGCAAAAGTAGCTAATGTCGTCACCGGGGGAGAATACCGGCAGCCGCACTATTGCGAATGTGTATTCAAAGTCGTCATTGTAGTCTATGCGGGAAAGTTCGTCCGGATCCAGGGCATCCAGCATGTTTTCCGGGTCGATTTTGTATTTTTCTTCAAGTTCCGCAATGTCATCGCGGGTAACGGAGCGCGCATCCACCCAAATCTTTGAGTGCCTGTTAAGCTCTTCTTCTTCTTTTTCTACAAGTTTGCCGTCTTCCTGCTGCCAGTATTTTATCATATTCAGCCTGCCTCTTTTCTTTGGTTCAGGCGCGGTTGGCAGAAAAAATCAAAGGATGATTTGTGCTTTATTTAACCGGAGGCCTGTTTGCTCGAATGAGCCGTGTTGATGATAACCGGAACTACTGCCGCTATCCACTTTCCGCCTCCGAATCTTTGGAATCTTGAAGTTTAACAAACTTTTTGTAGTTATAGCAGAAAAAGGTAAAAAAATCAAGTGCAAGTAGAAATGAACCAAAGAACTCAGTTTTGTGTTCCGCTGAACGTACAAATAATTTTACGGAAAACAAAGTGACAAAAACATGGACTTGCCCGGCGGGTCCCGACTGGCAGCGTAGCGTCAAGCCGCGACGGAAAAAATCAAGGAATCCTCCCTAAAGGGTCCCTCCTTGCTTTTTTCCTGCGTCCCACCGTTCAATTCCATGCTTTTGTCATTGGTGATAGGCGTTTGGGCTCGGTACAAATGTTTTTTTTTGCCCGCATTTGCTACCGTTGTGTGCTTCCAGCTGCACACAAAACGGAGTTCTTTGGAAATGAATATGATTTCTACTTGCTTTACATAAAAAAAAGAACCTGTTCCGAAGTGAGTTTTCTGAACAGGTTCTTGCTTTGTTTGTAAACTGAGAAAAGCCTTGGGTTACGGCAGGTTCTTTAGCAGCTTTGTCATGTAGAGCTCAATGTAGTGCTTGAGCGCCGGGTGGTTCTTTACCTTCATAAGGGCCGGGCTGTCTACAAGTGACTGAGCAAGGCTGTCAACGCGCTCAATTGTAAAGTTTTCGCTCTTGAATGTGCGCAGAATCTTGCGTGTATAGTCACGGATAAGCGTATTGACGTCTTCCGTAAGGTTGTCGTGGCTCTTCTGACCCAAGCGGTCATTCCATTCGTGCAGATAGGAATCAAGCTCGCGGTTGAGCGTGCTGTTTGCCGGAACCAAAACCTGCTCAACATCGGAGGCCTGCTGGCGTACAACGCGCTTGCGGTTCTTCTGCGGGTCACCCAAGTCTTTTGCGTCAAGCTCCTGCTTCTTCTTGTCTGCATTTTCCTTTTCTTCCTGAATCATCTTCTGGGAAGAGGTTTTCTTTGCAGCCTTGTCTCTTCTTGCCTTGGATTTCTTTACGATAAAGGACATTATCCAGGAAAGAATCGGTATTGAATGCCAGAATGGCAGCTTTATCTTTGCATCTGAATAGATTTCCTGCCTGTTGAGCAAGAGAAGCTCGCTGTAGGGGATGAGCATGTCATCGCGGTAAAGGGTAATCTTTCCCGGTGTCTGGTCGTCAAATGCCAGTACCGGTAGGAAAGAAGAGTGCAAGATACCGTAAAGAATTGGTGCTATTACGCGCAGTTCCCTTTCAAGGCAGTTTTCAAAGGCCTGCTGTTCCTTCATCTCGGGAAGGGTTTCAAACTTGGACAGGCAGTTGTACCAGTCCTTAGTAAGGCTTTCGCTTATGACTACGCGGGCATCGTTGCAAAGGCGGACGATAAGCGGCATGACCTTTTCTTTGAATATAAAGTAACCAGTTCCGTCTTCCGTACGGAAAATAAGCACTTCCGGAAGGTTTGAGCCGATTGTTTCGCTTGTAAGGGACTCAAGGTGAATCTTAAGGTCCTTCTCCGAATATTTGCCCAACAGGTACTGGCCATGGTTGTCCTTCATCTTGGAAACTTGTTCCATGGTAAAGTAATAGGGCGGCATATGCATCATTTCTTCCAGCTGCTTAAAGGCAACTTCCTTCTGCTGCCTTTCGCCGGCCTTTGCCTTGTAGTAAGCCGCTGCAACTTCGATTACGCCAATGGACTGAAGAACGTTCACGTCTTCCGTGGTAAAGTCCTTAACCTTGTTGTAGTCCTGCTTTATAAAGTAGAACATCTGGCTCCAGTAGTAGAACGTATCCGCGCTGTGCCTAAGGCTGTCCAGGGCTTCTTCAGGCTTTGCAACAAACTGCTTGAAGAAATTCTTTATGGCAAGCTCCTTGCCCGGGTTTGAATTCGTGAGCTTTTTAAGGAAGTACTCGTGGCTTTCGCCCTTGCGCAAAAAGTCCTGCAACTTCTTGAGGGAAATGTCTATGAGTGTGGAAACAGATACCGTAGACGGCAAAAGAAGGGCCGGAACGTTGTTCCCAAAGAGAACGGCATAGAGGGTACGGCTGTCGTACTCCTGGTTCTCCATAAGCTTGTAGAGCAGGTCAGACGCATTCTGCTTGCTCAGTATGTCCGTAGGCACGTTGTGAGGAATGTCATTTATGCTCGGAAAAGGCGAAGAAAAATTCTTGGAAAGGTTCGTGTACGATTCCGTAAAGCGGTCAATAAAATATGCTAGGACGTAAAGAGTCTTTTTGCCCTGCCCTTGGTTAACGATGGCAATCTGCTTTTCTGCGGCAAAATTCTCCAGCTCTGCCTGCAGGGTTGAAGTTCCGGCACCTGTATAAGGTATGAGCTCCGGACTTTCGTCTATATGGTGCTGTGCATAGCGGTTAACATAATCAGCAAATTCTGAGTAGTCTACTTGCGGTGACCTGATTTTTTCAGTATAGAATTTTAATAACTGTAAAATAATTGGTGTAGTAGCCATATTACTCAATATATCGTATTTTTTGCTCCATAACAACACCTTTTGGGCGTATAAATAAGAAATTATTTGTCTGAATTTAATCCAAAATTTAGTAAAAAATTCACTTTTCTGGAGCCAGTTTTTTTATATTTTCTTATGGAAAGCAACAGGAAATCACCCTTCGGGTACACCGCACGCCCTTGCTACGGTGTATGGGCGTAACGAGAAGCGAAATATGGCTGAAAATCCATTTGCGCGGAACGACCGAAGGGAGTGAAAGTCCTATTACCGCCGCACCATGGATTTTCAGACAGATTTCGCTGGTAGTGAAGCCCAAAACTGTTTTCCGTGTTTGCATACAATCCCGGCTAGGTCTCTTATCAAGAACGTTTTCAGACAGATTTCGCTGGTAGTGAAGCCCAAAACTGATTTCCGTGTTTGCATACAATCCCGGTTAGGTTTCTTATCAAGTAAAGAAAAAGAAGAAAAATTTGCGAAAAAGTGCCCAATCCTGGCTTTTAAAGATGAATATATCTATGTAAGCCTGTAGAAAAAAGCAGGGCCCGCTAAGTTCTATGGGAAAAAAATAAAAAGTCGCACGCTTTTGTGCGGGGGAAGAAAAAATGAATTGTCTTAATCAGATTATATTGGAAGGAAACCTTGTACGCCAGCCGGAAAAAAAGACTCTGCCAACAGGGGCTGCAGTCTGCACCCTGCCTATCGCGGTAAACCGCAGGTACAAGACCGGGGACGGAAGCTACGCGGAGGACGTGTCCTATTTTGACGTGGATGCCTTTGGAAACCTTGCCGACGTATGCGTAAAATGGTGCCCAAAAGGCCGTGGAATAAGGGTTGTAGGCAGGCTAAAGCAGAACCGCTGGAAGGACGAAGAGGGAAAGAGCCACAGCAGGGTAAAGGTAATCGCGGAACACATTGAATTCAAGCCCTTCTTAAAGAAGAATCCCGACGGAAGCCCAGCCCTGCAGAAGGAAGGGGAGGACTCTCCAAAAAGCGCAGACCTTGGAACCCCGCCCCTAAGCAAAAAGAAAAAGCTTGCCATGCTTGCAGAAGCCGCCGCTGCCGCCCAGCACGAACAGGAGGCAAATGACATTCCTGTATTCTAATTAACCAAATCTGAATTTCCAGTGGTTTTTACCGGGCCTCCATTCCCGCATGCCCACATTCGCCTTTTGAGCCTGCGGGAGTCATAAAATTCCTCTAATCCGGTAAAAGCCACTGTTTTTTTTGCAAAACGCTTCTGTCCATGACAAAAGAAAGCGGTACCGATTATGCATACTTGTGCCATTCCCCTTTTGCGTGCTAAATTAATTTGCAGAAAAAAAGTTTAACACCGGAGAAGTTATGAAAAAGACAATTTTCCTTGCATTTTTATTTTTGTTTCTTTCTTGCACAAATGTTTTCAGCAATAAAAAAGAAGATTTTTTGCAAAAATTGCGAAGTGCCAACCGGTATGAAGGCTCCTTGATTGGGGCTGTAGCACAGAAATCAAAACTGTATAATGACGCAGAAGAATTAATGAGCCTTTGCAGCGACCGGGAAATACTCATGCTGCTTAACGACAAATGCCCTGTGGTAAAATGCTACGCCGCAGATTTTATTCGTAACAGAAATATAGAGGCTGACTGGTACAATATTTTGCTTAAGCAGGCAGAAGATTATACTAGCGTTAAAGTCTACTCTTTCTGCAGTATCTCTGACTATTATGCAGGAGATTTTGTCCTTAATTCTTTGTTCAGTAAAAAGCTGACTGAGAGCGAGCAAAATAAACTAAAGCTGGAACTTATAAAAAATCAGTCGAAGCTTAATTTTGCAAACTCCATATTGTTAAGCCAGGACATGTCCGACGAGCTGTATGCTGCAACAAGGGAATGGGCTTTAAGGGGAAATGCAAATGCAATTTTTTCTCTGGCAAAATACAAAAAAGATGAAGACTTGCAGTTAATCGACAGCCTAAAAGACAAGGACATTGATTTGTTTTTTAAGGCCTGCCAATATAACACAAGGGAATCGCTCAAACCCTTCCTTGAAGAATACATGCGCTCCATAATGCCAAAAGAACATTTTCATAATGAGTGGGCATCATTTTACAAGCTGCTTGCGGATTACCACGATGACTTTTCCAAAAAAATATTTCGCCTGGCTTTTTTTGACAAGGTTACTGCTGGAATCCGTAAATACCACCTGGAATTCATTTACGATGCAATAAAAGACTATCTTGATGGTTTTTATGATGATTACCTAAAAATCTTTTGGACAAAGTACAATTGGGTGGACAAAGAAATAATTGATTATTTTCTTTTAACAGACAAAGAATTTGCGCTTGAAGGATTAAAAACTGCCTTGCTCAATTCCAATGAATACTTTTTTCTTTTTGATACGGAAACTTTGGATTACATGATAAAGGCTGCCTACAAAAATAAAATTGATCTTACCGAATATTTTGAAAGGGCAATAAAAGAGTTCAGTCTGGATATATTTATAGTTTATATGAAAAACATTGACTGCATTCAAGGGAACAAGGAACTTGTAGATGCAATGAAAGCCCGCATGGAAAAAGAAGGCAATCCCAGTCTAGCAGACCCGCTATTTTTGGAAGGCCTGGATTTGGAGGATTAAAAATGAAGATAAAAATTTGTGCCATGCTTTTACTATGCGCCTGTTTTCTTTCCTGCAAAGAGCAATCGGATGAAGAGCTTTTTGATAAATTTGTTCAAAGGCAAAGTGCAGATGAATTTTTGGTATTGCAAACCGCAGACACTTGCCCGCTTGAATCCTTGGATAAAGACTACCAGAGGATAATTGGGCATCATGAAAATAATGTTTTCCTGTTTGAAAAAGCAAAGTCGGAAAAAGAGACCCGCTGGTGCATTCCCCTTTTGGCTTGTCCGTTAACAGAAGGCGACCTTGCAATCTGTATGCTTATAGATATGTATAAAATGTCTGACGACTATTTTGAAAGTGTGATGTACGAAAACATAAAGCGCAAGGCAAATACTGCGGCAGATTTTTGGGATTATCTTCATGAATCAAAAGAAAACAGAAGTGAAATTATTCAGAAAATCAGGGATTGGAAAGGCCTTTATACAAGCAGCGAAATTTTGGTTCCGTGGACAGAAGAAGAGGTTTTAAACCATTCTTTTGAATTAATTTCCGAAACAGATATTGAATCATTTTCGTTTACAAAGAACTCTGAAGGCGTTTTGCTTACATCATGCAATTATGGAAAGAAGGACAAATTTGAAACCTGTCCAATTGAATACTGGCGCATAGAAGGTTGCTATCTTTATGTCTATCCCTATTCCGTCAAACGTAAAGCCAATGGAATCAAAATTGCAAAGTTGAAAATTGATAAAGAAAATAATATTCTATATGGATACAGGAACAATAAAAAAGTTATGTACAAGTATTGGGAAAATTAAAGCGAGGAACTATGATATATTTTAGGGTGCACACAAAAGACATTGCCTACATTACCCAGCAGCCCAGGGGCTTGTTCACTGCAATTGGAAAGCTGGTGGAGGCAAAGACTCTTACCCAGGAAGAGACCGCTGAATACTGGAAAAACCGAGAGTATTTTGAAAAGGTTTTGCCGGTTCCGCCATTTTATGAACAGGGGAATCCAGACCATGCCACCACCTGGTTCAAGGATAATCCCCAGGGGAATGACATTTACGCCCAGATGGATTTTTACCGGGCCATGGCAAAAAAATACGGCCTAAAGCTCTATATTTCAAAATGCAGCGAAGTGCCGGGCGAGATTATCTACGAAGATGACTTTCAGATTGCGGTTAAGAATCTGAATCCTAGTGTGGCAATAGAAACAAAAGAACTTTAGTATATCGAATAACAATTTACTGTCACCCTGAACTTGTTTCAGGGTCTGTTCCACCATACACCCGTGGTTCGACAGGCTCACCAACCATGGTTCGGCAGGCTCACCAACCGCTAACATTTATAGATTCTGAGTCAAGCTCAGAATGACAACTTTTTTGTTTGCAAAGCGAAAGCCCAGCAACCTACGCCGCCGTGGAAGGCCTTTAGTCCACGCGCTTGCGCGGGGATGAGCGTTAGCGAAGCCTGGAAGGGCGGTGGCGCAGAGGCATGTTGGTCGAGTTAGCCAAAAGGTAAAATGGTAGAGCATGAAGGACTCCCGTCCTAAAGACTTTCTGCCAGATTGCTATTTGTTGAAGCCCTTGCGTTCTGCCCTTTTTGTAAAGCTTCGGTTGGAGCTTTTGTTGTCTGCGCGGGACCTTTCCTTTTTTGCCGTAGTCTTTGGTCCGTAAAAGCGCCTTGCCTTTGCCGCTGCCTCTTTTTCTGCCTTTTCGCGTTCTGCAACTGCCTTGTATGCTTCCATTTTGTCTTCGTTGTAGAAGCCGTCCTTCCAGTTGAATCTGCTTGAATCTTGTACGGTTGTGCTGTTGCGCATCATGGAAATTAGGTCGCGCATGTTGCTTTTAAGGACGCGGGTCTTAAAGAAGTCAATCAGCATGCGGTTCCAGCCGTTTGAATTTAGCGAAGGAATTTTGTCCAGTATGCTAAAGGGGAATTCCGGCATTACAAAAGAACCGTCATCGGTGGAGTTCACCTTGAATTCCATTTCCTGCTTGTCCGAGAAGTAGGTGAATTCGTAGTCAGACGGCAGCTTGAACCTCATGCGGAAAAGTGAAGGGTAGGCAAAGACCGGCACAAGTACGCGGCTTCTTTCCTTTGCAGAAAGGAATGTTTGTGAAAGGTTTGCCTCTGAATTTTCATAGGGCATCTGCAAAGCCATAAGCCCCTGATTTTCCAAGAAGCTAACTGCCCAGCGGTTGAAGGTGTAAAGGTAGGGGCCTGCCATAAGGTGAAGTCCGTCTTTTTTTACCCGCTTTTTAAGGATTGCAAGGTGGGCAAGGTTGTTTACCACGTAATTCAGGTAGCCCTTTTGTATGAGGGTGTCTATCTTTTGCTCAAGGTCTGCGTATGAAGCTTCCGGTGCGTAAGGGTCAAGTGATATGAAGACCATCTTTTTGCTAAAGGGGAGAAGCGGTGTAGTTCCGTTGTCCTTTTTGATAAGGTCGTATGATGTTTCTGAATTCAGCTCAAGCAGGAGGCGGACAGGATGCAAGGCCTGTACCACAAATGCGTCTTGGACAGAAGAAACGCCCACATAAAGTCCTTCCGGGAACCAGTCAAGCTCATTTTTTGCGGCTGGCGTTAAATCCATAACCGGAAGTGTTTCCCCACCGGGCTGCTTTTTGAACTTGGACAAATCCTGGGGCAGTACGCGCTTGTACCTTTTGGACATGGATTTTGTCTGCAAGAGGTAAACGTTATCCTGCCTCTTAAAGTCAGAAGGAATGTCTATCCAGCGGCGGCCCTTTTCGTCAATGGTAACAACGCGAACCTTGTGTGACTCGCGGCCAGTGTCGTCCCTGCGGTGCAAGCGTATGCTGTCTCCTGCGTCCGGGTCGTAGCTTCCCCCTCCCAAAAAGGCCATCTGTATTCTCTTTGCTTCCGTTCCTGCGGCAAGGTTTTCCTGCGCCTTTTCAAGCTCTTCTTTGGTAACCGGGCGTATTTCCTGAATTCTTCCAAGGTAAATGCCTGTTCCTCCGGCCTGTGAAGGGTTAAGAATCTTTTGCCCAGCGTTTTCGATTCCGTCTTTTTCAGAAGAAAATCCGTACCAATAGTCGGTTTTGCTGCGGGCAAAGTCTGTGCTTAAAATGCGCTTTCCTTCCGCAATGGAACCCTTTTTGTCTTCCTTCCAGTGGTCCATTACGTAGCGGTAGGCGGCTGTAACGGCACCTACGTATTCGGCGCTCTTCATTCTTCCTTCTATTTTAAAGCTGTCTACGCCAAGTTCCATAAGGTCGGGAATGTGCTCCAAAAGCTGAAGGTCGCAAGGTGAAAAATAATAGCCCTTGTTGTCTCCGCTGGTAAGTTCCGCTGTGTAGATGCGGCGGCATGCCTGTGCACACTGGCCGCGGTTTGCAGACTTTCCGCCAAGGAAGCTGGAAAAAAGGCAGAGACCGCTTTCGCTTACGCACAAGGCTCCGTGTACGAACATTTCTATTTCTGCAGTGGTGTTCTGCTTGATTGACTTAATTTCGTCAAGGCCAAGTTCCCTTGCTACAACAACGCGCTTAAAGCCCTGCTTCTGCAAGACGTTAGCCGCTGCTGCGCTTTCCACGTTCATCTGGGTGGACGCGTGGAGTTCCAGCTTGGGAAAGAATTCCTGGCACATGCGGGCAACCCCAAAATCCTGCACAATTAGACCGTCCGGCCCAACATCGTTCAGGTAGGCCAAAAAGCGGTAGAGGCGTTCTGTTTCGCTTTCTTCGCAGACAGTGTTCACGGTAACGTAAACCTTCTTTCCGCGTGAATGCAGGCTTTGAACCGTGCCCTCAAATTCCCTCCAAGCAAAGTTGGAGGAACGCATTCTCGCGTTAAAGCTTTTGAGTCCCAAATAAACTGCGTCTGCGCCTTCCCCGATAGCGGCGTCAAGAGCTTCTACATTTCCGGCGGGTGCCAATAATTCTGCCATATTATAACACTATAACAAATTACGCGCTGCTGTTCAATGCGTAGGCAGAACTCGCTTGCAGTCTGAATCAGTAATTGGTCTTTTGAATTTTCTTGCGGCAGTTGATCTTGGGACTGTTGTTTCTTTTGCGGCCTAATATTCCTTGTGTGTGGCGCTTGCGGGGTTCCGTGGGTCCCTGCCCACTCCATTGCTTTGCAACGCACTTCGTGCGCCCCTCCAGTGCCTGCCGTGCTTTTTTATGCTGCATTTTTGTTTGCGGTTGAACTGCTTATTTTATACCCGCTGCGCTTCTGATTGCCTGAATTACCTGACCGTTGATTTTTAGGCTTCCGTCTGGGGATTGCAGGTGGTAGCTTCCGGAGATATTGTTTGTACAGCCAATGCTTACACCGCAAAAGCCCGGGGCATCCAAGACGTGTTTGTTGGGCTTTGGGTTCTTTACGTAGAGGCAGCCCTCCGTTACCTTTATAATCTGCATGTATTCACCATCACTGATCTTGTATCTGTCTTTTACGATTTTATTCTTTGCTTCGTCCCAGTGTGTGTATTCAATTAGGACAAACTTCGAGTTTTATATTTGCAGTAGAAAAATTGGCTCCCAACGGTTTTTGTCCCGAAAAAAGGCTTCCGCGCTATCCCTTCGGGCACGCCGAACGCACTTGCTACGCCGTGTGTGCAGAATTTTTTTCGGTTCAAAAATCGCTTCCGCCAATTTTTCTGTTGCACTACGAAAACTCGAAATTGGACCAATTATATAAGTTTTCTTTCCTTTCGCACCCCAGTCTTTATAGGATTTTTTTGTAGAAAAGCTGGGTGCTGCCCACTGATAGTCCTTTGCCTTGTTTTGAAAATAAGTCAAAATATGCTATAATGCTTCCCGGAGGTGGTCAAAATGTATGCAACCATTGGAACAGTAAAAGGAAATACAGTTTTTACAAGTGATACTTCTCTTGAGCGTTATGACGGTAAAAAAGTCGTAATCACCGTTTTGGATGATGAAACGCAGTACACCACAGTTTCGGATGAAAAGCTTTTTGCACTTTCAGACTCTCTTATAAATCAGAATATGGAAGCTTATAGGGAACTTGCAAAATGATTTTTTTTGAATATGAGCAAGTCGTAAAACTTCACAGTTCGCTTATTTTAAAAACCGGCGGAATGGATGGGGTTCGGGACAAGAATCTTTTGGATTCCGCCCTGAAGGCTCCGTTTCAAACTTTTGGCGGAAACGAACTTTATCCCGGTATTTTGGACAAAGCTGCGCAATTGTGTTATTCGCTCATTGAAAATCATCCTTTTGCGGACGGAAACAAAAGGATTGGCGTGCATTTGGCTTTGTTGTTTTTAAAATTGAATAATGTTGGTTTGTTATACTCTCAGCAAGACTTGATTGATTTTGGAATAAATGTTGCGTCTGGCAAAATGTCCAAGGATGATATAAAAGACTGGTTTGCTAGACACAATCAGTAACATCGCTCTTGTCAAAGCTTCGAATCGGTCCGCCCACTGATCAAGGAAGCCAATTTTCCGATTTTTTTCTTATGCAAAGCAACAGGAAATCAATTTTTTCTGGGAGTGAAGCCCAAAATTGATTTCCTTGCCCACTGATTGACCTTTGTGCCCTTTTCGACTTAAAATAGAAATTCACGAGAGATGCCCTATTACACACAACGGAGTTCATGTTTATGGAAAAAGAGTCTGTCAGAAAGATGTCGCTTAAAGAGCGCTACGGTGAATCGTTTAAGAAGCTTGCAAGTCTTTCTGTTGCGGCTGCTAAGATTGACAGCACCAATGTTTACCAGGAAGAGAATCCCACGACCCGTAAGATTATGGATGCGCTCGTGGAAGACAATACTTTGCCGGAGAGCCACCTTGAGGGTACGGAGAATTTTGAAAAGTTCTATGATGAGGTTTGCGCAGGTAAGCGTGGCCTTATCCTTATGGAGCACTATTCCAATACAGACCTTCCCGCCTTTTGCTACATGCTTGAGCATTCGGGCAAGGAAAAGCTTTCTGACCTTTCCAAGAGAATCGTTGCCATTGCAGGAATGAAGCTTAACGAGGCAAGCCCCATCGTGCGCGCCTTTGCGGAAAGTTTTACCCGCGTTGTAATTTATCCTACCCGCAGCCTGGACACAAACGAAAAGAATGCCGCTACGGAAGAGGAAGCCAAGGCAGAAGAGCAGAAGGCTAGGAAAATCAACCTTGCCGCCATGCATGCCATGGATGACTGCAAGAGAAGGGGACAGGTAATCCTTGTTTTCCCCTCTGGAACCCGCTACAGACCCGGCCATCCGGAAACAAAGCGCGGTTTGCGCGAGATAGACAGCTACCTCCGCATGTTTGACATTGTGATTTTGGTCAGCATTAACGGCAGCATACTTGAAATTCAGAATGAAGACATGCTGGACGACCTTGTTGCCCCTGCCAAGATGATTTTTACGGCAAGCCCTGTAATAGAATGCAAGCCTTTCCGTAAGGAATACCTTGCTTCTTTGCCGGAAGACGAGGCTGACCCCAAGCAGAAGATGATTGACCATGTAATGGAGCTTTTGGAGAAACAGCACGAGGAAATCCAGAAAATTTACTAGTTTTGGACGGTTGCACTTTGCAAAGAAAGCTTTTCTTCTTTCTCCAGAACTTGTATAAGGTAAGTGCAACTAACATAGAATGTAATGTAGCAAAACAGTGTGCGGAAGCACTGGAATGTAGGCTGAAAACGCGGCAAAAAAGCATTTGCGCGGTGCGAGCGTAGCGAGTCTGATACCTTGTATCTGCGCTTGGGGTTGTAAACAACCCTTGCTTTTTTGACGCGTTTTCAGCCGGGAATGGAAGTGCTTACGCATTTAGATTAATGCTTGCTAAGTTTCTTTTAGATTTGCACTTTTCTTCTGCAAACAAAGCCTACCCCCGATTGGAAGGGTCCGCGCAGCGGGTTGCCGTTAGGCAATGGAGGCGAAAGCCGGAACCCTGGAAAGCGGGTTTGCAAATTAAGTGCGGTCCAGAAGATACAAAAATACAAAAAGGACAAAATTCAATTTAAATCTTTACAAGTAAGGAATTATTCATTATTATATAGGATATGGCAGTCTTAACCAGTCAACAAATTGGGCGCTATTACGAAGAATATCGCGATACAGAGATAGCGTTCACAAAAGACATTATGCATACTCTGGCTTTGGATCCGCGCCAAATTTACATTAAGTGTACTGGCAACCAGTGGCCTTGTATAATCAACTCCACGTCCTTTGCAAAGGCAAAGATTATCATCGGCACAAAGGGCAGCGCCTTCCAGCAGCTTGCACGCAGGGACGCTCCGGCCGTAAACTTGCGCTATTGTTTTTACCAGAACGACGGCCAGATGATGACTTTCCTTATAAGCGGAAAGATTGGCTCAATTTCTTCATATATGAACAGCCGCGATCTTGCCGTTCTTGAAGTGATTTATACGCAGAAGCCGCCGGATGACTTTATCGAAAAAATCGGCCACCTGATTGATGCAAATGCAAACGCCATAAAGCGCAAGGAAGACCGCATAGTCCTTACCCCGGACTCCTGCAGAAAGCTTGGAATTCCAAAAGAAGAAAGTATTATTTCTATTCAGAATGTTCCCCGCCACTGCATTTTGCGCGACCTTTCCTTTGGTGGTGCGAAGGTTCTGCTTTTGGGGCTTCCCCAGTTCCTTAAGGACAAGGAAGTTTTGCTTAACCTTGAATTTGACGAGCCGCATGAAATAATCAACCTTAGGGGACGCATTGTTTCTACCGGCGAAGTTGAAGGCAGAAAGGACATTGTTGCCGCAAACATCCAGTTTTCGGAAGAATCGGTTACGCTTTCGTACAAGATTCACATCAACAACTACCTGACTTCCGTGCGTAAGAATGAACTGGACGCTTCCGCAAAGGAAATGCAGTCACAGGCAGAATCCCAGGGTAATTCAGCCCAATAAAAGTCAAAGGTTCCGCGAAAGGGCATGTCCAGCTAGGTCATGGCTGCTTGCGGGGCCAAGGCATCCCTCCCGGTAAGGAAAAGTTATGATTCCATCAAATCCATTAAACTCTGTTTATTTTATAAAGTTGCCGTCTGATTTTGCACTTTCAGACCATGCGGTAAAGATTGATCCGGAAATTTTGCTTCCGGTGCAGAAAAAGGATTCCAGCGATTCGGAGACCTTTGACATAAAGGAGCTGACCCAGGAGCAGATTCTTTCGGGCATACTCACGGTCCTTGCCTACGACAGGGAAAACGAGCACCTTGACTACTACCGCAAGATTATCATGGAGGCCCGCCCCAACATTAAGAAGGAGCTGGGGGAAGCGGCAATCCTCAAGACCCGCAACGAGGACTGGGATTTGGCAGAGGAAATTTGGTCTGCCCTGCACGGACTTGACCCTGCCGACAAGGCGATAATTCTTAACATGGCTATTTTCTTTGACCAGAGGGCCGACTCTTACCGCAAGAACGGTATGGACGAAGACGCAGACGCTTACGACTCTTCCGCACTTGGCTACTATAAAGATGCCATGGACAGTGAGCCAGAAATTCCTGACGCATTCTTTAACGCAGGATTTTTCTATCTAAAGCAGCGCAAATACGGTGATGCAAAGGGTGCTTTTGAAAGCTTCCTTGCGCTAACATCAGACACAAAAGACGAAGACTTGGGAGAAAACGGCCTTTACAAAAAGGAGCGTGCCCAGGAAATCATCAACAAGATAGACAGCAGAAACCTTTCCAGCGACCGCTTCCACCATGCCTACGAGCTTATTGCCGGTGGTAAGGAAGAAGAAGGCCTGGAAGAAGTGCGCCTCTTTTTGCAGGACAATCCCGCAGTTTGGAACGCCTGGTTCCTCTTGGGCTGGGGTTTGCGCCGCCTTGAACGCTTTGAAGATGCCCTTAAGGCTTTTGAAAAGGCCCGCGAGTGTGAAGGTGGCGACGAAAGCGCAGACACGCTGAACGAGCTTGCAATCTGCCAGATGGAGACCGGAGACATTGACGGTGCCCAGGATTCGCTTAACGATGCACTTTCCATGGATCCAGAAAACACAAAGATAATCAGCAACCTTGGCTGCCTTTACCTTAAGCTTGGCCAGAAGGAAGAGGCTGTAAGGTATTTTAGGACAGTTCTGGAGATTGACCCGGCAGACAAAATTGCCGCTGCCCAGATGCAGGCCCTTGGAAGTTTATAAGGAAATTTGAATTTTCTCCTTGCTACTTGCGGTACAGGTCTTTTACCTTAAGGCCGTTATGCTTGGCGGATTTTTTCCAAGCGTAGTTGGCGCATAGTATGTATAAAAAGCGGGGAATTCCCACAGAAACAAAGGCGTTTTGCATCCTGCTGCCGCTTTTTATGCAGTCAGCGGTCTGTTTAAGGACTTTGCCGACCGGACTAAGAGGCCCCTTGTCAAAAGGAACTGAATGCATGTGTTCGATTGCACCGCCACCCCCTATTGCAGCTGCACCGCACCATTCGTTGCCGCTTTTTTTGCACCAGTTTTCGTATATGCGGATTGCCGTCCTGTTGTGGCTTGATTCGAAAAAGCCGCAGTTGACTAAGGCATAAACCTTGTGTCCAGCAAATTGGTCTGCTTCCAGTTGCATAAGAAGGGGAATAAGATGCCCAGGAAGCGAATCTATGTAGATGGGGTTAGCAAAAACCCAGGCTTCGGCTTTCCTTAGGACTTGAAGCTGGTCGTCTGCAAAGCTTTCCCTGTTTGCACCCACTTCGGAAAAAGTGCAGCCGTCCCTTGCACAGGATTTTATTTGCTCAAGAAGGAATCTGCTCGTGCTGGAATTTCCCCTGGGGCTTGCGTTTATGAGTGCGACTTTCATAGGCTTAACTCCCCAATTTCCTTTTCATCACTAAAAAAACGGACTTCAGTCGAAATTGCGTCGTAGTTGAGGGCATTCCTTTCAATAAGAGTTTTGGCGGTTTCCTTTTCGTCTTCAGTAATGTTTTTTCCATAAAAGAGTGCGGAAAGGGCAAATCGGTTCCCGTACCTCTTTTTGTGGTGCATCTCCTTATTGCGTATCAAGAAGAAGGGGAGCAAAGATGGCAACCCCCGGTCCTGCATTTTTTTTACAAATGGGCTAACACCTCCGTAGACGCAGCGGCTTATTATTATCAGTTCTGTGCATTTTCCCAGGTCTTCTGCAAAACGGGCGGAATCATCCTTTATAAGGCACTTGCCCGGTGTTTTTGTCCAGCAGCCAAAACAGCCCGTACAGCTGTGAACATCCATGCCCTTTTTGTAGAGCCTGTAGTCGCCAGAAACCGAAAGAGACGGATTTTCAATGTCGGTTAGAATTACTTTTAGAGTCTTTCTTTCAGGGGCAGAAAATGCCTTCATATTAAATAAGTTTAATTCACTTCGGGGCAATTTTCAAGTGACAGCGTCAATATGTGATAGCGTCAATAAAAAAAACACCCGCCGTAAGTCCGTATTGGAAGTTACAGCGGGTGTATCCTATAATGCTAAGCCGCTAGGCGACACAAACTACTGCAACAGAGCAAGAACGTTCTGTGAGCTCTGGTTAGCCTGTGCGAGCATTGCGGTACCGGCCTGAGAAAGGATGTTGTTCTTTGTAAAGTCAACCATTTCCTTTGCCATGTCTGTATCACGGATGCGGCTTTCTGAAGCCTGGAGGTTTTCAGCACCAATGTCCAAACCAACAACTGTCTTTTCGAGGCGGTTCTGGTATGCACCAAGGTCTGCGCGCTGCTTGTTGATCTTCTTGATAGCTTCGTCGAGAGTACCGATTGCGCGGTTTGCTTCGTCTGGAGTTCCAAGAGTCATGATTTCTTCTGTACCAACGTTGCGGAGTCCGAGAGCTGCTGCGCTCATTGTACCGATGTAAACCTGTGTTCTCTGGTCCATGTTTGCACCAATGTGGAGCCACATAGAAGCTGTAACATTGTTTTCACCAGTTGGGCGTGCAAAGCGGCCTGTGAGCATGTTCATACCGTTGAACTGTGCGCAAGATGCAATGCGGTCAACTTCTGCGATGAGAGAAGAAACTTCAACCTGAATCTGCATGCGGTCTTCGTCTGTGTAGATACCGTTGCTTGACTGAACTGCGAGTTCACGGATTCTCTGGATGATGTCTTCTGTTTCCTGGAGGTATCCTTCAGTTGTCTGGATGAAGGAAATTCCGTTCTTTGCGTTTGTGGAAGCCTGGTTCAAACCGCGGATCTGGCTGCGCATTTTTTCAGAAACTGCAAGTCCTGAAGCATCATCACCTGCGCGGTTGATCTTCATACCAGAAGAAAGTTTTTCCATGTTCTTCTGCTGGTTAACTTCGGTCAATCCTTCTGAACGCTGTGCAAACATAGCACTCATGTTGTGATTAATAACCATAATGTATCTCCTCTATACGAGTTTATTAAGTTACAGACAAACACATTAGGTATGTTTGCTGTCCCCGGGGGTCTACCACCCTATACTTTGAATTTCGGAGATGCAAATTTGAACTTTAGAAAAAATTTTAGCAAATTTTGACTTTTTTTTAGCTTTTACCCTGAATTTTCTACTTTTTTCCTTTAAATGCAGATTTTTATACGGGTTTTTCTGAAGGTATTTTTCTGGACGTAGCCCTGAATGCTCTGCCATTTGTTCCTTGGCTGCAATCGGGTTGGCATTTTTTTGCGTCACCGCCCTTTCGCCCTTCGCTCACGCTCATTGTCGCTTGCGCGCCAACTAAAGGGGCTACACGGCGGCGTACGATTGTTTTGGAAAAAACCACCCATGCCTTCGTACTGGTTGGCAAGAAAGTGGTGGGCTAAAACAGCGCCATGCCAACTGCTATGCAACATTCGCGCGCCCCTTCGACAAGCTCAGGGAGCGACGTTTTTTTTCTGCGCCTAAGCCCGTCCGCTGAGCCAGTCGAAGCGACAGATCTTTGCCAACAAGACCCTCTGGTGGGCGCAGGGAGCGGCAGTTTTTTTGCTACACCAAAGCTCGTTCCCTGAGCTTGTCGAAGGGAACATGCCTAAAAAAATATTTGTTAAAAACTAGGGGTTCTTAGGGGCTAGCCCCTAAGCGGTGCTGGAAAGGTGGGGTGGTTTGGAGGGGAGGAAAACCCGCTTCCGAGTAGACAACTTTTTTAACGTTAAAAAAGTTGCCCCTCCAAATTCTGGGGGTCCAAGGGGACTCCCTTGAAAAGAGTTTTTCAGTAAACACTATTTACTATATCAGTGCTTTGCACATTCGCTGCAGCCGGTTACGATTACGTGTTTTTTGCCGTTGCTTTTGTTAAAGAGGCGGGCTGTAAGGTGGCCGTTTTCCAGTGGAACTGTCTTGTGGCAGACAGGACATTCACGCTTTATGCCTTTTTCCGGTATTGGGTAGCAGTGGGGGCAGCCGTTTATTGTACACAGCTGGTCGGGAACATTCATTGGGCGGTAAACGCGGCTTACAAGGTCTTCTCCGGGAAGAAGCAGGCTGTTGCAAAGGGGGCAGTTTACGATAAGGCCTTTTAGCGCAGCCTTTTTTGCCTCTGCCTTGCGCCTTGCAGCCTCCGCTTCCTCCTTGCCGTAAGCCTTCCATTTTATGTACCAGTTCAAAAGAAGGATAAGTACTATAAAAGAAGCGGCCGCTATAATGTAAAGTAGCTTGTCATCCATAGGCCTTATTTTACAAAGTCCACAAGCGTTGCAAGTGTAATAAACAAGAATCCAATAGCCATTTAACCCTCCGATATACGACAGATTAATATTATAGAAATGAAGGCTTTTGTTCAACACGGTGCTAATCGGCTTTCTTGCTCACCAGCCTAGCCCCGATTGGAAGGGCGAGGTGTAAAAAATTGCCTCCTTGCAATTTTTTACACCACAAGTTTTCTGGCGAAAACTTGCAAGTTGCTTTCTGCAAACAAAAGACGCGCCCTCCATGGCGCTACTTGTTCTACAATAAATTCGGAACCCTGGAAAGCGGGATAAAATGCCCTCCGTGGCATTTTATCCCACAAGTTTTCTTGCGAAAACTTGCAGGTTGTTTTTGCAAACAAATGATGCGCCGCGCTGGAAGCTTTGCTGCGTGACCCCTTGGCGCTACTTGTTCTACAGGATAAAATGACGCGGAGTCTGGCCGGACACGGAGTGCCGGGCACAGTTTTAATAGAGGCTTGCTCCAGATTATTGAAAAATGCTCCTCTTGTCGATATAATAGAAACAATACTTTTTTCTGGAGAAATTTATGAAAAAGATACTTATGATTTTTGCAGCTGCAATCCTGTCTGCGGCTTTTGCAACGGCTGATACAGTTTTTATCCCCCACATGTACGGAGGATTTGGCATTGGAACAAAAGTTGACGATGACATTCCGCTGAGCGAGGAAAAGCAGAATTATGCGGACAGCTGGATTGCAGGCATGGGTGCAGAACTCAACGTACCGATGGGAACTTATTTTGGCTTTCAGTCAGGGCTAAACTTTTTCATAAACAACTACGCCATCGACGACAACTTCAAGGGGCAGCTGCGCTACTATTCACTTGACATTCCCCTTATGCTCACGTTCAGCTACGGCGCATTCAATTTTGTTGCGGGTCCCTATGCTTCCATCCCGATTGGCAAAATCAAGGGCTCAAAGGACCTTGACGGTGACAAAATCAATTCGGACACAAAGATAAACTTTGGCGTTACTGCGGGCCTCGGCTTTGAAAAGAAGATGGGTACCGGAAGGGCTCTCATCGAAGGCCGCTATATCTTTGACCTGCTCCCGATGAAGGATGACGACGGGGAAGACTTTTTTACACGCCGCGGACTCTTGATTGACCTTGGCTACAAAGTTCCCATCCTCTTCTAGAAGCGCGGCAGCATGAACATCTGCTTGTTCAGACCTGAAGAAATTTCTAAGCCGCTGGACATTAAGGACGAAAGGGCAGTCCACCTTCTAAAAATCCTGCACAAGGGCGAGGGGGACTCCTTTGCGGCCGGAATAATCGGTGGTAAGGCTGGCAGGGCAACAATTACCCGGCTGGATTTGCACGAGGAAAAGAGCGCGGACGGGAGGAAATCCTTTAAGAAGGGCTCCATTTCCTTTGATTTTGTTGGCGAAAGCAACGGAAAACCCCTCTATCCGCTAAAGATGATTGTTGGCTTTCCGCGACCCATTCAGCTTAAAAGGCTTTTGCGGGACATGGCGGGGCTTGGCGTTTGCGAGATTCACCTTACGGCAACCGAGCTTGGCGAAAAGTCCTACCTTAAGTCTGATCTTGCCACGTCGGATTCTGGCTACGGTATGCTTTTGGAGGGCTGCGAACAGGCTGCAAGTACTCATATACCCAAGCTTTTTATGCACGATTCGCTTGCAAAGTGCCTTGATTTTTTGGAAACAGAGGCTTCTTCTGCTTCCGGAAAATTTTTGAAGGCAGCTTTGGACAATGTTGGTGCTTCGGAAAGCCTTGTTTCTTTTATGGATCGGGCCTGCGCCGGACAAAATACTGGACTTGAGGCCCTTGCGGCAATCGGCAGTGAGCGCGGCTGGACTGAAGGTGAAAGGAAGCTTCTGGAAGAGAGGGGCTACAGCCGTCTTTGCATGGGAAGCAGGGTCTTGCGGACGGAAACTGCTGCAACCGTTGCGGCAAGCCTTATCCTTGGCGCTATGGGATATTTGAATTAGGCTAAAATTTATGCACATTGAGTGGGAATGGTAATATATGGATAATGCTTCTATAAAAGACATGCTTTTGGACATTCAGGAGTCAAAGCTTGAATTCACCGTTACAATGACAGGCAAGGAGAGTAAGAGGGTAAACGGCCTCTACAAGCCGGAAACCAGGGAAATACTCCTTCACAACAAGAATTTTAAGACGGACAACGAGCTTATTTATACTGCCGTCCACGAATACACCCATCACCTTATAAACGAAGAGAACATAGTGGCAAACGGAGGCAGGGAACCTCCCCACCAGGCAAGAAGCCACACAAACTATTTCTGGGCAAAATTCCATGCCCTTTTGGAAGTTGCGGAAGAGAAGGGCTACTACAAGATAGACCTTTCATCTTCCCCGGAGCTGGAGAAGCTTACAAAGGAAATCCGCGAAAAATACATTGTTCCAAACGGCCGTCTTATGCAGGAATTTGGCAAAAAACTTATTCAGGCACATGCCCTTTGCGAAAAGTCCAGCATCCGCTACGAGGACTATCTGGACAGGGTTTTGCAGATTCCAAGAACCACCGCAAAGACCGTCGCACAGGTAGGAACTTTGCCAACGGAAGACGCAGACCTTGGCTTTGACAACATGAAAATCGTAGCCGGAATAAAAAAGCCGGACGAAAGGGCAAAGGCACAGGAAGCCATAAAAAGCGGAAAAAGCCCGGACAGCGTAATTGCAATGATGAAGAAGAAAGCCAGTGAGATGGATCCCAAGACCAAGCTGGAAAAGGAAAGGGACCGCCTTACAAAAACAATAAATGAACTGACTCACCGTCTTGAATTTGTGGAGGAAAGCCTTGCAAGCCTTTAAGAAAATTATTTCTGTAGCCGCATTCGTTCTGATTGCCGTTGAATCTGCCCTTGCCCAGTCTTCGGTAAGTTCTGTATCCTCACCGGAAATGCCGTCTATTTCTGCACCCACACTGGGAAGCGGTTTTTACGTGCCCGGTAACCCAAAGAATTCCCCCTATACGGGAAGGCGCAGCAGGGGGCAAAAGGCAAAGAGTGAAAGCCAGAAAAAAGTACAGCCTTCTTTGGACGGGAGCCTAAAGGGTGAGTCTGGTCTTGATGCTGAAATTTCTGAAAGTGAGCAGATAGCCCGCGACCTTGCACAGAGCGCAGCCTACCTGAGCGGAAAGGAGCGTGACGACTTGCTCAAAGCCCTGCAGAACTACCAGAGTGCATCAGAAAAGCTCCGCAAAGAGAACGAAGAGACTCTTTCCAATGCAAAAAAAGCCCGTCTTTTGCGCTTTACCGTCGGAGGAAAGGACATACTAAAGTCATGCCGTTCAGTTTATGTTTCCGACGTGCTTCAGGACGGAACCTTTGTTGTTACAGGCGACAGGACCTACCAGGGCAACGGTGAAAACTTTGATGAGATTTTCTACATCCGTTTTACCGCAACCCCACAAAAGGCAGACCTAAAGAATTACAGTGCATGCACTTATGTAACCCAGTCAAAGGAAAATGAAGAAAGTGGCCTTTTCCGCATGAGCCGCCTTAACAGCCTGGAAGCAAACCGCACCGGCCACCTTGTAACGCTAAAGACTTCCTCCCAGGAAGAAGACATAGACCTTCTTATTGACCTTGGAGTTGAAAATTGAGCGGAGGAGAGTCTAAGCTTTTCGAAGGAGCAAAAAAACTGGGGCTTGAACTTTCCCCCGGCCAGTTTGAAGCCCTGGAAAGCTACACGGATCAGGTCCTTGAATTCAACAAGGGCTACAACCTGATGAAGGCCGAAAACCGCGATGAATTTGAAGTGAACCACATACTGGACAGTCTTGCGGCCTGCAAAGAGATAGGCTCCCTTGCCCAAAGCCTTGCCGCCTCTGGAAAAGAGGTAAAAATAGGTGATATTGGAAGCGGAGGCGGCTGCCCAGGGATTCCCCTTGCCATAGCCTTTCCCCAGTATTCATTCACCCTGGTTGAACGCATGGAAAAGCGCTGTGCCTTTTTGCAGCAGGTTGTCCGTTCGCTAAAGCTTAATAATGCAAAGGTTCTCTGCCTTCAGGCGGACAAGGTAAAGCCTGAGTCTTTTACAATAGAAGTATTCCGTGCATTCCACCCCTTTGACACAAAAATAACCAAGCTTCTTCTAAAAATGCTTTGCAAAGGTGGTTTTATAGCTGCCTACAAGGCCCGTTCAGAAAAAATCACGGTGGAAATGGAAAGCATAAGCTTTATGGTTCCTTCCTACAAAAAAATAGCGCTCACAGTTCCTTTCTTGGAAGACCATGAGCGCAATTTGGTTGTAATTCAAAAATAAAAATTCCGGTCGGATTTATACGCTAACCTGCTTTAGTAGGGTGGTCAGCTGGTTCTTTTCTATAAGGTCAAGCGGGCGACCATCTATGTACCTGCGGGCTTCCTCCGTAAAGTTACCAGCCGTAACGCATATTCCCCTGTCTGCCTTTGTGTCGTGCAAGTGTCCGTGGAAGTCGCGGATAAAAAGCTCTCCTGTTGAGCCTGTCGTCCTAAAGAAGCGGAAAATTTCGCTGTCCGAGAATTTTGGCGAATCAACTTCAAGAACAAAGTCCGTAAAGACCTGCCCCATGTTTATGTCCATGAATTTAAGCTGGGAATCCTTGTAGTAAGCCTGAATTACCTTGCGGCACAAGGCAACAAAGTCTCCGGTACCTGCGGTAAGGTAAAGCTGGAGGTTGGAATTCTGGCTAAGCTCCTGGTAGCGGGCAATAAGGGCATTAACGTCCTTGTAGTTTGAATTGATAAAGCGGATTTCCTTAAGCTGGATAAGCCCGTTGCTGAGCTGGTTCTTTGCAAAGTAGGCCTGGGCAAGCTTGTAGCGAATTTCCACCTTTATGTCGTCGTCTACATTTTCGTGCTTTAGGCCAATCATAAGGTCGGTTATGGCATTGTCAAATTCACCAAGGCTAAGGTGGTAGATGCCGGCCTGCAAGCAGGAGCGCGGTCCGTAGACTGGGTCTGCCCTAAGATGCATGAATACTTTTATGGCCTTGTCGCCGTGGCCTTCCTGAGTCATTGCATCCGCCATGCTGTAAAGGGCATCCTTGTTTGCGGGATCTTCTATAAGCGCCTTCTTAAAGCAGGGCAAGCTGTCGTGGTAGTGGTGGGAATTGTAGTAGCTCTGTCCAAGCAGCAGATTTACTCCTGTGGCGTCTGGCCGCACAATCAGGGCTTTCTTTAGGCAGGGGACAGCCTTGTCGTACTGCTTTGCCTTTACGAGTGCATAGCCCATAAAATAGTTTGAGTCAAAGTCATGGGGATTCTTCTGGTAGGCAAGGGAAAGCGAAATCATGGCTTCGTCCATCTTGTCCAGTTCAAGGGCACAGATTCCCGTCCTTAGGAAGGCCTTGTAAGAGTCTACGTCAATGTCCGTCTTGGAAATCTTTGAAAGCTGGGAATAGATTGGAAAGGCTTTTTCCCAGAGGTTGCTGGTAAAGTAAAGGTCTCCCAAGGCTTTTAGGGCTGCGGCATCGTTTGGGTTCTTTGCAAGGTGCCTGTTGGCCTGCCTTATAATCTGGGCCTGGCTCTTTTTTGACCTTGCAGGTTTCTTTTCGGAAATTTCCGAATTCCGCTTGTTGGGAACAAAGAGAAGAAATGCGAATATGCCAATTATAACAACAGCAGCTATAAGGTATGGAATGACCATAAAAAATACCCCTTTTGCACAAGCCTGTCTTTGCCAGAATCCGTATCTAGTGAAGACAAGGTTCTTAAAAAAGAATTCTTCTTAAATAATCGGTTTATGTTGGCAATAAGTTGAATGGCTAACTCCCGGAGGTTGCAAAGAAAAGCACGGCAGGGATTGGAGCACCGCCGGAGGCGTTCCCGCAGGGAATGGAGGGGTAGGGCCCCCGGAAGTGCGGAAAGCCCCTAAAAAAAAGGCAAGACCTTCTTTTAAAAACAGAAGCGGGTGCATACAAAAGCGCCGCAAAATTCGAAAGTCCCCTCCTTTTTTTATTTGCGGGAACACTCCGCCACAAAACCGCTTATCTTGTCCAAGGCAGTCTTTATTTTTTCTACGGAAGTAGCGTAGCAGCAGCGTATGTGACCTTCACCGCCTGCACCAAAGACATTGCCCGGAACAACAGCCACGTTCAGTTTTTCAAAGACCTGGAGGGCAAACTGTTCGCTTGTAAGGCCTGTGGAAGTAATGTCCGGGAAAAGGTAGAAGGCACCCTTTGGCTCTGGAACGGGAAGCCCCATGTCGTTAAAGGCCTTTACCATAAGGTTCCGCCTCTGCTGGTAGGAGACGCGCATTTTTTCCACCTCGCTCCAGCCGTTCTTTAGGCCTTCCAAAGCCGCATACTGGCTCATAATCGGGGCGCAGATTGTGTTGTAGCCGTGAAGCTTTATAATCTGCGCGCAAACGTCTTCCGGGGCAGCAATGTAGCCAATTCTCCAGCCGGTCATTGCAAAGGACTTGGAAAAACCGTTGAGCACGATTGTGTAGTCCTTCATTCCCGGGAAAGAACCGATTGAAGTATGCTTTGTGTCTTCGTAGGTAAGCTCGCAGTAAATTTCGTCGCTAATAACCCAAATCTTGTGCTTCTTTACAACCTCTGCAATTTTGGCAAGCTCATCCGCAGGAATTATGGTTCCCGTCGGGTTGTTGGGGGAGCAAATCATAAGGGCCTTGGTCTTGGGCGTTATAAGCTTTTCAATCTCTTCTGCCGTTGGGTAAAAGCCTGTCTTTCCTGTGTTAAGGTGGACAACCTTTGCACCCGCAAGGTTTGCAAGCGTTGTATAGTTAACATAGCAAGGCTCGCTGACGATGATTTCGTCGCCAGGGTTAAGGATGCACCTAAGAGAAGCGTCTACACCCTCGGAAGCGCCAACAGTTATGATAATTTCCTTCTGGGGATTGTAGCGCATGGAATATCCTTCCAGGTACTTGGCAATTTCCTCGCGTAGCTCAATCAGGCCCCAGTTGCTGGTGTAGCTTGTGTGCCCCTGCTCAAGATGGTAAAAAGCCTCTTCGCGCATGGCCCAGGGGGTGGGGAAGTCCGGCTCTCCAACCGAAAGCGAAATAACGTCATCGTGGCCAATAAGCATCTCAAAGAATTTGCGGATGCCGCTTGGCGGTGTTTCAACCATTGCCCTGCTGAATTTATCTTCTCTTGGATTCATGCTACAACTCCTTCGCGGCTGTCTGAACGCTGCTCAACATAGACAATGTCGTTTTCTTTGTATGTCTTAAGAATAAAATGGGTTTTTGTAGAACGCACACCCTCCAGCGTGGAAAGCTTCCTTGCAACAAAAGAAGCAACCTCCTGCAAAGAGTCGCCTTCAATGATAACCTTAAGGTCGTAGCCTCCGCTCATAAGGTAAAGGGACTTAACCTGAGGAAAGCGGTAGATGCGGTCTGCAATACCGTCAAAGCCATGCTCCCTCTGCGGCTGAACCTGAATCTCTATCTCTGCCTTAACCTTTTCCTTGGCGGTACTGTCCTTCTCTGGATTAACAATGGCGGCATACTTCATTATAATACCGTCATTCTCCAGCTTGCGGATAATAGCCTCAACTTCTTCCGGCTTCTTCTTAGTCATAGCCGAAATATCTTCTATAGAAATGCGCGCGTTGTCCCGCAGCAAATTCAGTATTTCTTCAGAACCGTCCATAAAAACCTCCGGAAAGCATACAACTTCTGCTAGATTACCGTATTTTTAATAAGATTACAAGGGAAATAGGCTAGGCTGGTGGGCAAGAACGGCCTTTAAGCTAGCAAAAGGGGAAAGACAAGCGGCAAATACCACAAGACAAAGTCAGGATAGGCCTTGTCTTTTTCTATAAGGTCACCATTGTCATTCCGGTAATATTTATCTGCAAATTTGCCATTCGTGTAGATTTCAAACTGATGGAGCTTTTTAACCTTGTATATTGTAAGGTAGTGCATATATGGGCTGTTCACATAAATATAAAGAAGCCTGTCGCTTTTTTTCTGTAGGTTTACTTCAAATCCGTTTTCGTTATAATACTGCAATATTCCTGATATGTTACCGTCGCGGCCGTCGCCATACAGAAAGTCTTTTTTCAAAAATGCAGAAGTGTTTTCCGGCATGGTTTTGTACTGCATGTAATATTCAAAAGCAAATATTGAAAGTTTAGCTCCAAGCTTCCATTCCATTAGAAGCGATGTGCAAAAAGAACTTGCAGAAAGTGTCAGTAACAGTAATACGATGGCTATCCTTTTCATTCTTTATAACTCTTTATAAGTCTTTATACTTTTCTATATTCTTTATAACTCTTTATACTTTTTTGAAAGATGAAAATCCACTTTTAGGAGAAGATAAATTCAACTTCGCCGTCCTTTACGCCAAGCCCAACTTTTCCGCCACCACTCAGCTTGCCAAATAGCAGCTCGTCCACGAGGGGGAAGGCAATCAGGCTTTCTGCAGTGCGGGAAATGTTGCGTGCGCCAAACTCGCGGCTGTAGCCTTTTTCTGCAATCAGGGCAACGGCTTGGTCTGTGGCGGTAAGCTCAACATTCTTTGTGGCAAGACGCTCTGCAATTTTTTTAATTTCCTTGCGGGCAATGTCCTGGGTTATCTCTTTTGGCAGGTGGGCAAAGGTGATTATTGCATCCAGCCTGTTCCTAAATTCGGGGGAGAATTCTTTTTCTACGGCTTCGTTCAGCGTGGCAGAGTCGTTCTTTGCATCGTCAAAACTGCTTCCACCGGAAAATCCCACTGAGCCTTTTTCCATGTCGCGGGCACCGGCATTGCTTGTCATTATTATCATGCAGTTCTTAAAGTCTGCCTTGCGCCCCTGGTTGTCCGTAAGAATTCCGTAGTCCATAATCTGGAGGAGAATGTTGTAAATGTCCTGATGGGCTTTTTCTATTTCGTCAAAGAGGATGATTGAATGCGGTTCCTTTCTTACGCTGTCGGTTAAAAGTCCGCCCTCTTCAAAGCCAACGTATCCCGGCGGTGAACCAATCAGGCGGCTTACGGTATGCTTTTCCTGGTATTCACTCATGTCAAATCGCAGGAGTTTTTCGCCAAGGGAAGAGGCAAGAACTTTTGCAAGTTCTGTTTTTCCAACGCCTGTTGGGCCTACAAAGAGGAATGCCGCTTCCGGTTTTTCCATGTTGCGGAATCCAGCGCGGGCTTTTTTTACCGCCATGCATACAGATTCAACTGCCTTGTCCTGGCCGAATATTTTCTGCTTAAGGTCGCTCTCCAAAGAACGGAGCTTTTCCTTTTCGCCAGTGGTAACTGTTTCAAGCGGAACCCTCGCTGCTTTTGCGGCAACCATGCGGATTGTGTCCTGGCTAACTGGCACCGGTGGCCTTTTTCTTTCAGCGGGCCGCTCTTTTTCATCAGGTTGCTCTTTTGCAGAATCGTCCGCGGAAAACCTTTCTGCTTCGACCTTGCCTGCTTCGTCTTCAAACTTTTCAAGCCTTTCGGATTCATTTGCTGAATCTTCCGCATGAATCCGGCTCCATGCCCCCGCTTCGTCCATAAGGTCAATCGCCTTGTCGGGAAGCCTCCTGTCCGGCAAAAACTGAAGGGACAAGTCAACCGCAAGCTCAAGCGAACCTTCCTCGTAGCAGACATTGTGGTATTCAGCGTAGCGGCTTTCAAGCCCGTGCAAAATCTTAACGCATTCATCGCGGCTAGGCTCAAGAATGTCTATCTTTTGGAAGCGGCGGGCAAGGGCCCTGTCCTTTTCAAAAATCTTTGTGTATTCTTCAAAAGTGGTGGAACCAATGCAGCGGATTTTTCCTTCGGTAAGAACAGGCTTTAAAATGTTTGCCGCATCAAGGGCACCGTTCCCAACAGAACCCGCTCCTACAATCGTGTGAATTTCATCAATAAAAAGAATTGCCTTTTCTTTTTTTAGCAAGTCCTTGGTAACCTTTTTAAGCCTTTCTTCAAAGTCTCCCCGGTATTTTGTTCCTGCCAAAAGTGCACCCATGTCCAGAGAGTAAACGGAAAAATCTTTTAATATAGAAGGAACTCCTCCTGCAACAATCCTCTGCGCAAGTCCAAGCGTAACGGCGGTTTTTCCAACGCCAGCGTCTCCAACGTGCAGCGGATTGTTCTTTGTGCGGCGGCAAAGGATTTGAACCGTGCGCTCAAGCTCGTATTCCCTGCCAACAAGAAGGTCAAGCTCGCCGTCCCTTGCCTTTTGGGTAAGGTCAACCGTATATTTTTCCAGTGCGGAAAAGCGGTGCTTCTTTTCTTTCTTGTGCCTGTCCTTTTCGTCTTCATCATCGCCTGCTTCGTCAGATGAGTCTGGCTCCCCGTCCTCAAAATCAATGCGGGAATCATCGTCCGTAGAACTGCCAAAATCATATTCATAATCTTCTGAATCATAGTAGTCAAAGTCTTCGTCGTATTCACCCTTTGACTTGCTGGTAAAAGGATAGCTCTGATCTGTTATGGCTTCCAAAAGCACCAGTTTTTCCACGCCGTTTTTCTTTAGTATGTAAGAGCAGTAATTGTTCTCCGCGTCGTACATGTAAACAAGCACATCCGTAATGTCCAGCTTTTTTTTGCCGGAAGAAGCCGCGTGTGCAGAAGCGTTCTCCATTATTTCCTGCAGCCCCGCAGTTGGAAGTGGGTCGTATGCCGCAAGAAATTTTTCGTCCTTGTCAACGCATGGAATTTTCTTTGCAAAAAATTCCTCAAGGTCGTTCAGAATGTCTGCAACGTTTGCTCCACAGTCAAAGAGCAGGTCCATCACGTAGTCGTAGTGCATGGCAATATAAAGCAGGTGCTCTGGCGCAACAAATTCGTGGGCGTTCTTTTTTGCGTAGTTAAAGCTGTTGGTAAGCATTTCGTCAAGGTCTTTCTTTAAGTGCATCTTTTACCGGCTCCTATGCCTTTTGAATCTCGCATCTAAGCGGAAAGCCCTGCTGCCTTGCCATGCGGACTGCAATCTGTGCCCTGGTGGAAGCAATGTCGTAAGTGTAAATTCCCGCAACGCCGCTGCCGGTCTTGTGCACGCTCATCATCACCTTTTCCGCCTCTTCCGCTCCAAGATGAAAAACACTCTGCAAAACCTGCACCACAAATTCCATTGTGGTAAAATCATCGTTCAAGAGAATAACTTTATAATCATCGGGTTCCTTTAGAAAAGTCTTCTGAGCAAGCGAACCTTCGTTTTCATAATCATCATAAGGCATAGGGCAATACTAGCACAATTCTTGATTTTTGCAAACAGGTAATAAGAAAGGCCTTTCTGGATGTAGTCTTTAGGACGGTGCTTTTGTCTGTTCTACCATTTTCTTCCTTTGCTAATTCGACAGTAGGTTGCTTTGCGTCACCGCCGTTCCGCCCTTCGCTGTCCGCTCATAGCGTCCTTGCGGCCGCTACTAAAGGGGCTCCATGGCGGCGTAGGCTTCTTTCCTGCAAAGTAAAATTGGCATTCAAATCGATGCTGTTAATTTTGCAAAGCGAATCTTTGCATTCAAGCTACCGCTGTTAATTTTTCAGGGGATATGATAGAATGTAGGGGTAAGGAAAAAAATGAAAAAAGTAGTTTTTAGAATAGTTTTTTATCTGTTTTGGCTTTTGGTTTTATTTGGAACTAAAAAATTTGCTTCTATATTGAAAGATACCAGTGTGTTGAAATATGATGTTAATGGAAATGAAATATATTCATGCCCGGGAAAAGGTTCTAACGAATTCTACCGAAAGTACAATGACAAAAATCAACTGATAGAACTTAAAAGTGTGTTTGGGGAAAAAGACCAATATTATATTTACTATGAATACGATGGTGATTTACTGAAGAAACAAATTTTCAAGAATGGGGATTTGCCGGCCCCAGTAGCAGAAGAGCATGAAATTCTGTATGAGTATAATCAACAGGGATTAATATCAAAAACAATTAATTCTGTAGAAGGGGAAACCTTATATCAGTATGACGATAAATCAAAATTGGTAACAAAAATATCTCCCAATAATAAAACAATAAATTATGAATATGATAAAAATGGAAAGTGCATAAAGGAAGAATCATCTGACGGAAGTATTATAGAGCGCGAGTATGATGAAAAGGGTCGCTCTCTTAGAACTTCATATACAAATCATCCTGTTCAAGGAAATCACATTGTATACTCATTGGAAAAACGGAAAAATAAAGAGCAAACGGGTATTTACTTTGTACCGTAGCTAGATATAGATAGGAAATAAAAATATGAAAATAAAAACTTGCCTTTTTATAGCCTTCTTTCTTTTTGCACTTGCTGCATGTTCAAAAGACACAAATCTTCCTGCATCAATAGAGACTCCGCTTGGAACTTTTAAAAGCTGCGGAAGTGGCGAAGAAACCTGGGGCTACAATTACATTTTTGAGCGGGACGGAAAAGAGGCTGCTCTTTTTGCAATGTTTACGCCGGGGTCTGTTGGTAAAAAAGACGTGGAAAAAATGCTTGGGCTGCTCCAGAAATTTTATTCAAAGTTGCCGGCTGCAGAAAAAAATATTATTTCGTATGCGGCCAAGAATGCGGCGGAAGGTAAGTACGAAGATGTAATCCTGAATACAGGACGCGTCTATTGCATTTCATATTATCAGGAAGAAAAGGCCAAGGATGCAAATATAGTCTATTCCCTTGTTACAGAGGAGCATATACGCGGCTGCGACTTTGTTCAGGTTTATTCTGACTTTAAGGGTAATTTGGAAAGTGCCTCTCTTGTTGGCTGGCAGGATTAAATTTAGGGAAAGGAGATGTGTATGAAAAAAATTATATCCGCATTGCTTGTAACAACATTTGTAATGGCGGCTGCCTTTGCAGACAAAAGCCTTTTTTACGAAAATGGAAAAGTGCTCGACACCATGTATGTAAATTCTGAGGACGGCTTAAAGGTTAGGGATTTGCCTTCATTAAAGTCCAACAGGATTTGCGGACTTGCGCACCGCCTTCCGGTTAAGGTTGTGGCAGTTGGAAAAGAAGAGACAATAGACGGAATAACGGCTCCCTGGATTGAAATTCTAGTTCCCCGCTATGAATGGAAGGGTGACGATCCCGAATACGGCTGGGTCTTTGGCGGATATTTGTCAAAGTTTCAGGCAAGTTTTGTTAAGCCAAAAAATGCGGCTCAGCTGGAGCAATACCTAAAGTGCGGCAACTGGATGCTTCCAGACGAGAGTACTTATTCGGGGCCAGGCTACAAGGAAGGATATTATTATAATTTCTTTACAGAATATCATTACACTTATTCAAAGACCAAAAACTTTTTGGATTCTGACAGGTCGTGGTTCTTCCAGAATTATGATGACGATGACAATCAGACTAGTTGGAAAGCCTTGAACAGCCACCAGGTTCAACTTCATTGGTATATTCCGGAATCAACAAACGGTCATGTAGAGCAGATGGACAAAAAGGAAATTCTGGAGATTGAGCCTATTGATGAATCCCAGTGCTATATTAATGGTAAAAAATATTTGAACAAGCCTTTTGAAAACAGGCGGCATTGGTATTATGAGGACGTGGTGAAGATGCCCCTGATTTATAAAAGCGCATATTCAGACAATAATTCCAAAGTTGAAATTATCAATGGGGTAAGCAAAGCTCTTTTGCATTATTCACAAGAGACACAAGGGCTTTGGGAACTAAGGAACAGGATGATAACTTCTCTTATTAAGCACGGTGTTTCTGCCAAGGGTACGGATTACGAAAAGGAATACCGCGACTACTGGGACCCGATTATGGAGGAGCATCAGAAAAAAGCTGATGAAGACTTTTAATAATCTATCTGTTCATGATAGCTTCTAGGGCGGCAAGTTCTTTTTCTGCATGTGAAGAGTTTACTGGTGAAGGGGAGAAAAGGCTTGCGTAACGGAAGCAGGCAATTCCTTCGTAGTCTGCCTTTATTGCGGCCAAGGTCTGGTCTGCCAAGATGCGGCTGCTATTTTGCCACTCTTCATCTGCCTCCGCATTGTTTGTGCTTTGGGCAGAACCTGTCTTGTATGCGGAGAGTCCTGCAATCAGCTTTACGTTTGTGCCGGCGGTTATCTGCTTCCATTCATTAAGGGTTGGCACAAAAGGTTTTGCCGGGTGCAAAAAGCCCCAGTAGATTTGCGGTGCAAGATAGTCAACGCTTCCCTGCTTTGCCCAGTGTGCCGGGTCTGCAAACAAGGAATTCCTACAAGTCTGAATGTTTCCAGAAGGGGATATGCCGAATGTAAGTTCCGGGTTTGCCTTTTTTACCGCTGCATAAATTTGCTTTACCATTGCGTCTACGTTTACCGTGCGGAACTGCTTTAGGGTAAGCTTTGGATGCTTTTGCCTTTCCTTTTCAAATTCCTCCGCGTCAATTTCTTCTGGAAGGGAAGATGGGTAAAAATAGTCGTCTATGTGGATTCCGTCTATTTCGTAATTCTGAACAAGCTCGCCTACGCATTTTGTGATTAGTCGAAGCACTTCGGGGTAATAGGGGTTAAGGTACCAGCGTCCCTGGTGCAAGAATGCCCTGCCTTTCTTTTGCTTTGCCCATGTTTTTACTATAAAGTCATCCGGCAAGGATTCAAGTTCCTCTTCTTTTATAGACCGCATTGGATTAATCCATGCTTCTGTGCGGATGTTTTTTTTCTTCATCTGGGTTACAAGAATTTTTAGCGGGTCATAGCTTGCCTTTGCCCATGAACTTTCCTCTTCTTCCGGGTAGTTTCCGGCCCTTCCTTCCATGCCAATGCTAACTTCCACTCCGGTTCTTGTCCAGCCGCCCTTTCCAAATCCAATTCCAATGCCAACGCCTGTGTGTATTCCGCTGTCCCTTTCCCTTGGCGAGGAGCCTTTTGCAGAATTGGCAATTCCGCCGGGCAGATGCTTTGAAGGGGGATAGACGAAAGATGAATAGAGCGCATCCGTAAAGGCAACAGCCTGTATGTATATTGTGTTGAAGCCTGCTTTGCTAAGGTTTGCGGCACACTCTTTTGCAAATTCCGTAAATTCTTTTTTGCTCATGCCGGAACAAAGCTCTTCGTATTCAAGGTAGGAGAACCAGACTGCGTATGTTTTTCCGCCGCCCCTTTCTTCCTGCTGTGAAGAGGAACATCCTGTAAAAAATTGCAGGACAAAGAACGCGGTTGCAAGCAGGGCTACAAAAATAAAAGACAGATTTCTTTTTGCTTTATTCATTTTCCTCCACCTTTACTATCAATATGTTAAGGTCAACAGGCTTTGTGATTTTTTTGTCCAGCCTTATTCCGTCAATGCTTTCTCCTCTTTCCGTGTACTGCCACATGGTAAAAGCATAGGGTGTCTGCGGATATTTTTCGTAGTCTGCATACCAGAAGTCGTAGGCTTCCAGTTTTTTCATGTCAAAGAAGAATGCTTCCCAAATCATGTTGGCATAAACCATGGGCTTGTAGCCGGCCTTTTTTACCGCCTCGCAAAAAACAAGGGTTGTTGCCGTAAATACTTCACCTGGAACACCGTCCGTGCGGGCTTCGTCTTTTAGGATGCTTTCCGGGTCAAATACAACCGGCAGGGTGATGTGCTTTTTGTGGGGTTCAATTAAGCGCAAGACCATCTGTGCTTCTTCTTCCGCCTCTTCTTCTGTTATTGCCTGCGAGAAAAAATAAACTCCTATGTCCAAGCCTGCTTCTATTGCTTCCTTTATGTTCTGCTCAAACATTTTGTCTTGAATGAGGTAGCCTGTCTGGTAGCCCCTGTAGCCTGTGCGTAGGATTACGAATTCGATTCCCCAGTCCTTCATCTTTTTCCAGTCAACCGGGCCATCGTGGTGGGATACGTCTACGCCAAGACGTGAAGTGTAGCGGTCGTCGCCCCTGTAAAAGAGCTTCTCTCCTTCGCGCACAAAGCATTCGTTTTTGTAGCTGTGCTTGCTAACCGTGTCGTCCAGATTTGCGGAATGGTATTGCTTGTTTGCGTCTATGAATTCAAATGGGATTGTAGGATTTTCTTTTGGTGCACTTGCGCAGGATGTTAGTGCGGCTGCAAGGATAAGGCCTGCCGTGGCTGCGTAAAGGAAAGTATTTTTCATTTTTTCTCCAGATTTTTTTTGAACTGACTCCTTGCAATTTTAGCATGAAGTTTAATCTTGTTTCAAGACTGATTTATTCCAATCATCCTACGCCGCCATGGAGGGGCCCCTGGGGAACAAAATCCCCTCCGTGGTATTTTGTTCCCGTAAGTTTTCTACGAAAACTTACCGCATCTCTACTGCAACGAAATGACGCGCCCTCCATGGCGCTGCTTTGTGCTAAGCAAAGTAGGCGAAGGGCGGAACGGCGGTGGCGCAGAGGCATGTTGGTCGAGTTAGCCAAAGAGCGTTTTGTAGAGTGGTGCGAGTATCGTCCAAAGGCTCCTTGTTTTGCATGGTAAAAAATGGCAAGTGTCGAGTTAGCCAAAGCGTGTTTGGTAGAGCGGTGCAAGGCTCGTCCAGATAAATATTGATAAAAAAAATTCGCAAATGTGTCTCTTCTTGAATTTTTAAAGCACATATATATGTAGGGAGTAAAGATGAACATATTGAGTTTTTCGCCATTTGGTTATGAGGGGTCTCTGGTAAGAGTGGAGGTTGATCTTCGCCGGGGGATTCCTGCAGTGGATATTGTTGGGCTTGCGGATGGGGCTGTTAAGGAGTCCCGTGAGCGGATGAGGAGTGCCATAAGGAACAGCGGTTTTGATTTTCCGCCTGAGAGGGTGCTTATTAGTCTTTCGCCTGCTGACTTAAAGAAGGAGGGGGCTGGGTTTGATCTTGCGGTTGCGCTTGCGGTTTTGAGTGCAAAGAAGAGTCTTGATTTTAGGGAAAGGGCTTCTGGCGGGGATGCTGCTTGCGGTTCTGATTCTGCTTCGGGGCTTGCTTCTGATTCTGCGGCTTTTGCTTCTTCTGCTGTGGCGTTGGATGCGGATTGCGGGGACAGTGTGCTTGTTATGGGTGAGCTTGAGCTTAACGGTGCGGTTAGGCCTGTGCGCGGAATTCATGCGGCGGTTTCTACGGCTGTGGCTGGCGGGGTTCAGCTTTGTATTGTTCCGGAAGCAAATGCAAGGGAGGCAAGGGAAGTTTGCGGCAGTAAGGTTTTTTGTGCAAGGAATCTGACAGAGGCATTTTATGCTCTTTACAATAGGGATGCCTTTAGCGGTAAGGGTGCTGAATCTGCTTTGGGTGAGGATTCCCTTTTGCCTGAGGGGGCTGTTAACATAGGGGGCGTTTGGTTTGCCCATGCCGGTGAAGATCTGGATATAACCGTTGCAAAGGGGCAGGAGTTTTTAACAAGGGCTTTGCAGGTTGCGGCTGCGGGTGGTCATAATGTGCTTGCCTTTGGGCCTCCCGGTTGCGGAAAAACTTTGTCTTTGCAGCGCTTTCCTTCTCTTGTGCCTTTGCTTACTCCGGAAGAAGCCCAGAGTGTTACAAGAATTTATTCTATAGCGGGTTTGCTGCCTCCTGAAAGTCCTGCAATAAGGATAGCTCCTTTCCGTATGCCGCACCAGACTGCAACGATTGAAGGTATGTGCGGCGGTGGGCCCAGGTGTTCACCGGGGGAGATAAGCCTTGCCCACAACGGGGTTTTGTTTTTGGACGAGGCGGCGGAATTCCGTAGCAGTGTGCTCCAGATGCTCAGGATTCCTTTGGAGAGCGGCAGGGTAACTCTTAGCAGGGCGGGGCGGTCTACAACTTTTCCGGCGGACTTTCAGCTTCTGTTGGCTACAAACCCATGTCCCTGCGGTTTTTACGGTTCAAGGGACAGGCTCTGCCTTTGCTCTTCACATTCGGTTGAGCAGTACTGGAAGAAGATTTCGGGGCCGCTTTTGGACAGGGTGGACATTCGTGTTCAGGTGGATCTTGTAAAAGATAAGTCTTGCGGTAAGAAGTTGCTTAGCCTGGAAGAGCTTAGGCTGGGGGTTGCAAATGCGGTGAATGTTCAGCGGGAAAGACAGGGTAAGAAGAATGCAAAGCTTTCGCCGGAGGAGGTTACTTTGTTTTGCAGGATGACGGACAAGGCAAGGGAGCTTCTTGATTCTGCCGCTTTGCGTTACGACTTTTCGCCAAGGGCTGTTAGCAGCTGCATGAAGCTTTCGCGCACCATTGCGGACATTGCGGGTAAGGAATTGATTGATGACATTTCCATGCAAGAAGCGGTTTCTTACCGTAAGTGTGAGGGGGGACTTCTTATGTGATTTTTGTGCTTGATGGCAGGTGGCTTTGGGGGGATTCTAAGGTGAATAAAAAAACCGATGCAAAGGCACCGGTTAGAACTACCGGCTCTGAGACTTGAACTCAGACACGCTCGCGCGCAAAAGATTTTGAGTCTTTCGTGTCTACCATTCCACCAAGCCGGCAAGTATTAAAAATATAGCAGAATAACGCACTTTGTTCAAGGGGGTAGGCAAATAATTTTTGTGGCGATGCATGGAAATAGATTTTCAAAATTCATTCCTATGAAAAGCAGCTGGAAATCAAGTTTGGGCGCAACGGAAGAAAAAATTGGCTGAAAAGACGCTTTGCGCGGGGGAGCGATAGCGACCTTAATACCTTGTACGCGCAACCGTGGATTTTCAGACAATTTTTTCTGTGAGTGGAGCCCAAACTTGATTTCCATGGAAGGCAACAATTTTAGGGTTTAAAAAATGACGGAACTTCATTATAATCTTATTATGTCACACATCAGGAACATTTCCTCACAGGCAGCCATGCTTTTTTCTGCGGGCGAAGACGAAGATTATGTAGAAGACTGCTACCAGTCCAATAGCTTTGCTGAATACAAAACGCCAGAACAGGTGTTAAAGTCAATTTTTGGTTACGATTCATTCCGTCCACTGCAAAAAGAGGTTATTGCCAATGTTCTTGACGGCAGGGACACACTTGCTGTTATGCCAACAGGCGGAGGAAAGTCCCTCTGCTACCAAATACCGGCCATGTTGCTTCCGGGGCTTACGGTTGTTGTTTCCCCTCTCATCGCACTTATGCAGGACCAGGTTTCTCAGCTGGAGGCTTGGGGAATTCCTGCTGTCTTTTTGAATTCATCCCTGGAATGGAGCGAATACCTGCAAAAGATGAACCTTATCCGGCAGGGAAAAATCAGGCTGCTCTATGTTTCGCCGGAAGGGCTTAGCACAAGCCGCATTCAGGATATACTTCATTCAGAGAACGTTCAGCTTTCCTGCCTTACCATAGACGAGGCTCATTGTGTTAGCGAATGGGGCCACGACTTCCGTCCCGACTACATGGAGATTGCCTGCATACGGGAACAGTTCCCGAGTGCGGTATGCCTTGCATTGACTGCCACCGCAACCAAGCAGGTTCAGGGTGACATAATAAGCCATCTGCGCCTTGAAAACCCGGCAGTCCTTGTGGCAAGCTTTAACCGCCCTAATCTTTTTTTGGAAGTGCGCAAAAAGAACAATCCTTTTGAACAGGTTCAGGGATTCCTTCTTGAGCATAAGGGGGAAAGCGGAATAATCTATTGCTTTAGCCGCAGACAGGTGGACGAGCTTACGGAAAAGCTTGAGCAAAAAAAGATAAGCGTGCTCAACTACCATGCAGGCCTTAGCGACGAAGAGAGAAGCCAGCACCAGAAGCTTTTTATACAGGACAAGGTGGATGTGATGGTTGCAACCCTTGCCTTTGGAATGGGGATAAACAAGCCCAACGTGCGCTTTGTCCTGCACTACGACATGCCAAAGTCCATTGAGCAGTATTACCAGGAAATTGGCCGCGCAGGAAGGGACGGTCTTCCTGCAACAGCCCTCCTTCTTTACAGTTACGGCGACCTTCACAAGCTTCGCTACTTTTTTGAAGACAGTGCCGATCCGCAAAAGGCAGAGAAGCTTCTTCAGGGAATGGTTTCTTATGCGGAGGCAAAGACATGCAGAAGGCAACAGCTGCTTTCTTATTTTGGCGAACCCTACACCCAGGGCGAAAAAGACTGCTGCTGCGATATATGTCTTCGCGGGGGAATAAAAAATACGGATGTTACAATTCCCTTCCAGAAATATCTTTCCTGCATACTGCGCACAAGGCAAAGGTTTGGTGCTCAATACATAATCGATGTTCTTCTTGGTTCCAAGAACAAGCGCATTGTGGATAACGGAGACGACCAGCTTTCTACCTGGGGAATTGGGCGTGAGCTTAGCAAGCAGGACTGGCTTGAACTGAATTCCTGCCTTATAGCTTCTGGTTACATAGAAAAATGCGGCGACTACGGAACCCTTGCGCTAACGGAAATGGGTCTTGATGCCTTAAAAAACAGAAAGCCTGTCTTCCTTCCAGTTGAATTTACCGGCGGCAAAAAGGCTCTTCCTGCAATGGCATTCCCAAAGAAAGCATACAAAACTGCCGATGACATTGCAGACGATGACGAAGCCCTTCGCATTGCAAACGACCTGCGCTCTTGGAGAAGAAAAACTGCCGACGAGATAAATGTGCCACCCTACGTTATCTTTGGGGACAAGACACTTTACGACATTGCAAGCAGAAAGCCCACCTCTCTGCCCCAGCTCATGGACTGCTACGGAATAGGTTCGGCAAAGGCTGAGCGTTTCTGGAAAGACATCCTTAGGATTATAAAGAATGAATAATTTTGTCCGCTAAGCCATGAGTGTTATACCATGACGCTTATACCATGACAGCGGAAAGAATCATATAGAGTGCGGTTGCCCCAAAAATGCTTACCATTGAATTCTTTACGGCAAGGTTCACAAGCACTGCAAAGAAAAGCCCCGCGAATGCAGGAAGCCCGTAGGGGAAGGCCACAAGTTTTATGTCCTTAAAGCAGTAGACCAGAAGAATTGCAATTATCATGGACGGTATGTATTTTTCTATGAACTTGATGAGTGGCGGTGGTTCTTTCCTGCTGAACAAAAGGAAAGAAAATGAGCGCTCAAAGAAAATGATTGCCCCGCAGATAAAAATTGCAACTATTACAAGTGAAAGCGGAAGCTTTTCTTTTATGGCTGAATCCGCACTTCCCGAAGTCTTAATCTGGAAAAGCCCTGCCGCAAAAACAATGCCCGCCAGAATCATTGCAGAAAGTGCAATAAGTATTGCCGTCTTTGCAGACTGCCCCCTTTCCGAATAGAATGTTATGCCCCTAAAAATAACGATTAGCGCAATTCCCATTAATATAGAAAGAAAAATTATGTTTGAGGAAGGCACAAGTCCAACCTTAAAAAGAAGGACCGCAAGTACGCATGTGGCAATTCCAATTGCAACTGGCACAAAGGGTTCAAGGATGGATTTTGCAGTCCCGGTTTTGCCGGCTTTTTTTGCCTCCAAAATTCCGCCCCCAATCTGCCCGCAAAGGATTACCGCAAACAAGGCAGAAAGCGCAAAGTCTACACCGTTAAGATATTGGGCAAGGTTAAAGTGCTGAAGGACGTTGCATGCCAAAGCCCCAATGACGCTTCCAAGCACCCAGTAAAAAAAATCAAGGAAGGCTATTGTTCCAAGGAAGGGGCCTTTTTCTGCCCTGGAAGGAATTTCCGTTGAGCACAAAAGGGCATAAGTTTCGTCCGTAAGCCAATAGATTATGAAGGGCTTCCACTTTTTGCAGCCCCGGCATTTTTCTATTAGCGAAAGACCGTAGACAATGTGCCTTATGTTTACAAAGAATTCCGTTATGGCAATTTCTGCAAGGCTTGCCCCCGCCGCAAATAGCCCGATTGCAACGTATTCGCCTGCTCCGCTGTACATAAAAAGTCCCATCACAAGTGCAAGCCACCAGGGGTAGCCTGCGTTTACCACCATAAGGCCCAGCGGAATGCCGATTGCCACATAGCCAAAAAAGATAGGAGTCGTATAAGATGCAGCCTCGCGTGCAAAAGCTCTGTTCATGTGCGACAGTATATTTTAACTCGCCCTTTTTTTCAATAAGAGTTTTTTCTTTTTTTTTGGACCAAGTTTTTTCTGATAACCCGCTTTGCAGGGCTACGCTTTCGCTCCGGCCCGCCTTGCGGCGGTCTGGCTGCGCCACCCTTCCAATCGGGGGTAGGCTTTATTTGCAAAAGAGAAAGTTGCCCTTGCTAACATTATTGCTCACAAAAAGTTAAACTTCTGCGATAACTTCTATTTCGCAAAGAGCTCCTTTGGGAATGTCCTTTACCGCAACGCAGCTTCTTGCCGGTTTTTCTGTAAAGTATTCAGCGTATACTCCATTGAATGCCGCAAAGTCGCTCATGTTTGCCAAGAAGCAGGTGGTCTTTAATACCTTAGTCAAATCCGAGCCTGCTGCTTCCAAAAGAGCCTTTACGTTAAGGCAGGCCTGTCTTGTCTGCTCTTCAATCGTAGAAGCCTCAATTGCTCCGCTTGCGGGGTTAATCGGAATCTGCCCTGAGCAGAATACAAGTCCGTTTACAATCTTTGCCTGGGAGTAGGGGCCTATTGCCGCCGGTGCGTTTGGTGTGGAAACTGTCTTCATTTTTTTTCTCCTGTAAAATTATTTGCGTTTTAAACATCAAATTTTATTGAATCAACTACTTTTAAGCCTTCGTCCTTCAATGCGTTTTTGATGGCGTTAACATGGTCATAGTCGCGGGTTTCCATGGACACCCTAAGGTAGCAGCCGTTTATGTTTTCCGTGTCGCCGGCCCTTTCGTGGTGAACGCTCGTAACGTTTCCGCCCAAATCCGCAATGATTCTGGAAACTTCCTTTAGCTGTCCCGGTTTGTCTATGAGTTCTATCAAAAGGTTTGTAACACGGCCAGACTTCATAAGACCTCGCTTTATGATTCTGGAAAGAATTGTTACGTCAATGTTTCCGCCAGAAACAACGCTTACGATTTTTTTGCCCTGCACAGGAAATTTGTTGAACATGGCAGCGGCAACAGATACTGCACCCGCACCCTCTGCAACCATCTTCTGTTTTTCAATCAGGGTAAGTATTGCAGAACAAATCTCGTCTTCTGTTACAACGGCCATGTCGTCCACGTATTCCTTTACGTAGCGGAAGGTGTTTTCGCCCGGCTGTTTTACCGCAATTCCGTCTGCTATAGTCATTACGGAAGGAAGCCTTTCTATGGCACCCCCGCCTATTGACTTTACCATGGACGGAGCACCCGATGCCTGGACACCGTAAACCTTTACCGATGGCCTTATTTGTTTTACCGCGCATGCAATTCCGGAGATAAGGCCACCGCCGCCAACCGGAACGATGATTGCGTCTATGTCGTCCAGGTCCTTGAATATTTCCAAAGCAATCGTGCCTTGGCCTGCAATAACGTCTTCGTCATCAAAGGGGTGAACAAAGGTGTAGCCCATGCTGTCCCTAAGTTCAAGGGCCTTGTTGTAGGCATCGTCATAAACTCCTTCAACAAGACACACTTCTGCACCGTAAGCTTTTGTAGCTTCTATCTTGGAAATTGGCGCGCTGTCCGGAAGGCATATTACAGATTTTATTCCCTGCTTGGAAGCTGCAAGCGCAACCCCCTGGGCATGGTTTCCAGCTGAACAGGCAACTACGCCCCGCTTTTTTTCCTCTTCGGTAAGGTTTGCCATCTTGTAGCCTGAACCCCTAAGCTTAAATGAACCTGTGTTCTGGAGGTTCTCCGGCTTGAGCCACAGGTCTACGCCCGGGGCAATTCCGCTAGCCCTTACGCAGCTTGTCTCTCTTACGATATTTTTTAAAACTCTTTGGGCATCAAACACTTTGTCTAATGTAAGCATGCGTAACTCCTTTTGGCTCTGTTCATAAAATTAAAAATTAAGATAGGCATAAAGATAGCGCATTTTTGCAATATTTGCAAATCATTTCTTTTACTTTGCGTCTTTCATGTCGCTTTCGTAACTGTAGCCTCCGTACACCCAGACAAGGCTTCCTTCCGTAAACTCTCCGCCGTTGTGGTCATCCTCGTAAATCAAGTACCAGGGGGCGGTTTTTCCGTCTATGGTCTCTTTTCTTTCTGTAGCACCAATGATTCGGATTACTTGGCCTGCATAGACAACGTTTCTGCTTTCTATGTATTTTTCATTTTGGTAGTCAAAATATGCAAGCGAGACTGTTTCCGCGTTAAGGGAAGGTTCTTTCCTCATCTTTGTGTTTTCAAGAACCGTAAGGTATTTTGCGTCTTTGTCACCCCAGCCCGGATACTTTAACACATTTTCGCCCTTGTAATAGTAGGTCTTCCATGCGGGGCTTGGCCTTTCGCTCTGAAGTATGGGGTCACCGTCGTCATAAGCTCCGAGTGAACCCTTGCAGTCAAAATCCTCGTAATCGGGATAGACCATATATTCTCCCGGAAAAGAAGCCTGCATGTTGTACTGGTTGGTAAAGGAATAAGGCTCTTCCTTTCCTCCGTGCATGGGAGTGGAAACTGCAACTTCATAGTACCCCTCGCGATTTTCGCTCTTTTTAAGAATCCAGTTGCCTGTCATGGTGCCGTCGTGCCTTGCCCAAAGACCGTACACTCCGTTCGGGTAAAAGCTTAGCCTCCACCAGCCGGCTGCAAAGGAATTTTCAAGAAGGAATCTTCTGCTTTTTTCTTCATCCTTGCTGCGCTTTACACTGGGCATTTCTTTTGCCTTCTTGTCCAGGTTTACCGCGCATATTACCTGGTGGCATTCATTTACGTGGCTTCCGTCTTTTATCCTTATTGAGATGTATTTTCCGTCTGGGCTTATTGCAAGAGCCTCTATTTTTTTGCCAGCGTCTTCTATGTGTTCAGCCTGAACAAGCTTGCCTGTAGAAAGTTCATAGACATAAAGGTAGGTAAGTCCGTGTTCGCTGTCGTATTGTCCGCTCTTTTCTTCGTTGACTGTAAACAAGGCACGGTCTTTTTTTTGAATTACCTGCCAAGAATAAATGTTGTAGTGGTAGGGAAATTCTATGTAGGCCTTAGAAATTTCTTCACCGGTCAAAGCATTTAGTGCAGTGATTCCTGTTCCGTTAACTACGTACAGGGTTTTGCCGTCCGCAGAATAATACAGGTCTCCGCCAAAGTCGCGCATTTTTTGCCAGACAATTTCCCTTGTGTCCATTTTCCACACGCAGAGGTCTGTAGGGTTTCCTGCGCTGCCTGCTATGTATTTTCCGTCCGGGGAAAAGGCAAAGCTGTTTGCCCACATAAAGTCGCCGCCTGTTTTGTAGGTCCACGATTGGGTCTTTAGGTTGTACATTGCCCAAGATTCATAGTATACGCCGCAGAGTATGTTTTCTCCGTCGGGAAGCGGGTGTATGCTCTGTAGGAATTCAGAGTGGTCGTTTATTGAAGCCTGGTAGGGGGTAGGGCTGCCAAGGTCTTTTTGGGTCTTGTCTTTTATGCAAACCTGCATTAAATATTTGTCGTCCCTAACATAATAAATGTATTCGCCGTCTGGGGAATATGCCATGGCAATGCGGCTGCGTGGTTTTGCCTCTGTTACAAAAAGCTCCTCTCCTGTTGCCCTGTCGCAAACACAAAGTCCCTTTTCCGAGCTAAAGCGGTAATCCCAGCGGTGGAAGGCGACAGTTTTTCCGTCTGGGCTGAATGCCGCAAGATCAAAGCCGTCTTTTTCCCATAGCTTTCTGATTATGCTGTCCTTGCTTGTGTACTGCCTTTGCTTAAAAGGAATTGATGTTTTTGCCCAGGCACTGTTGCCTTTTTCGTCTACAAAGCAGAGCCAGTTTTTGTCTTGGTCTTGGTAAAGCAGGTGCACTGTGCTTCCTTCCTTTAGCTTTCCGGGGCTTTCGTTAAAGGTTTGGCTGTTGGGCGATTTATATACATCACAGTCTTGCGGAATTACAATCTGGTCACCGATTGCAAGAACCGTAGAAAATTCAGAAAAGCTTGTTTGTGCGTCGGTTAGGCTTGCCTTTTCAAAGGGGGTGCTTTCTGAGCCAAACCAGACTATCTCTTCTGCGGCTTTTGCAGATTCAGCTGGGGCTTCTTTTTTACCATCACTTTCTTCCGTTTTTGAATCGGACACTTCTTCTTGGGAACTTTTGCTTTTTATTTCTTTGTCTGATTTTTTCGTGCAGCTTATAAAGAATACAGGGGCCAGTAAAAAGGCTGTGGCAAATGCAATTACTTTTTTCATGGGGGAATTATACCAAAGTTATCTTTGTAATGGAAGTAGAAGACAAGTGCGTTTTTTTAATAATTGTAATGCAAAAATATGTTAAGAAAGCACTGGAATGGAGGCGGGAAACGCAGCAAAAAAGCATTTGCGCGGTGCGAACCCGGCAGCGTAGCTTCAAGCCGCGTAGCGAGTCTAATACCTTATATCTGCGCTTGGGGTTGTAAACAACCCTTGCTTTTTTGATGCGTTTACTGCCGGGAATGGAAGTGCTTTCGTGTTAATATTTACACTTGCCTTTTACAAATCTTAATGCCGAACTATTATTTTACTTTAAAAAGTGCTAATATGTTTTTTATGGACAAGAACATTTCTTCGGCGGAGAATGCCGTTTACATTTTGGATTCATACGGACTTATCTACAGGGCCTACTATGCCCTTTTTAGCCACCCGCTCACAAATCAGCGAAAGGAAAACATTAGCGCGGTCGTGATTTTTTTCCGCAACCTAAAGGCACTTTTGGCAAAGCATAAGCCTGCCTACATTGCGGCCGCTTTTGACAGCCGTACCAAGACTTTCCGCCACGAGCTTTTTGCTGAATACAAGGCCACTCGCCAGAAGACGCCCGATGACCTTCATGCCCAGGTTCCCTGGATAGAGGATGTGCTAAAGGCTTTGGGTATTCCTGTCCTTCGTGTTGACGGCTTTGAGGCAGACGACATTATTGCAACCGTTGCGGCAAAGTGTGCAAATGAGGGCAGACAGCTCCGCATTCTTAGCGGGGACAAGGACTTGCTTCAGCTTGTAACGGAAACTTGCAAGGAAATGCAGCCGGACAAGGCAAACGGCGGTTGGGAGACGGACGGAGTTGAAGAAGTTAAGGCCAAGTGGGGAATTGGTCCCGAGATGATTTTGGACTACCTTTCGCTAACAGGTGATGCTGCGGACAACGTGCCGGGCGTTAAGGGCGTTGGAGACAAGACTGCAATAAAGCTTTTGACCCAGTACGGTTCCCTTGACGGAATCTATGAACATGCGGAAGAAATTAAGGGTGCCCTTGGCCAGAAGATTCGCGGCGACAAGGAAAACGCATATTTTTCCAAGAAGCTTATTTCGCTAAGGAGCGACGTTCCAATCGAAATTGACTTTGAATCTTTTTCCACCGCCAAGCTTGATTACGCTGCGGCAGGAAAGGCTCTTGCTGAACTTGGGGTAGAAGCTGTTTCGCGTGCTTTCTTAAAGGAAGGAAATGCTGATTGGGCAACAGAGTCTTCTTTGGAAACCGGGGCTTCATCTGCTGCACCTGCTGCCACTGCAACATCTGCAAACGAAGATAACGCCCCCCTCCCCATCCGCAAGAACGAGGGAAATTACCGCCCAATAACAAGCGCTGATGAACTAAAGAAATTCATAGATTCAGCCATGGACAAAAAATCCAACCCAAGTCTTGAAATTGCCTTTGACACGGAAACCGACGGTCTGGACACCCACGCATCAGGTCTTGTTGGCTTTAGCCTCTGCGTAAAAGAAGGGGAGGCCGTTTACGTTCCAGTAGTTCTTCCCGGCGGAATGTTTGCAGAAGAAACCATTGCAAAGGAAGACTGCCTTTCCCAGCTTGAGCGCATACTAAAAAATCCCGGCGCAACGCTCGTAATGCACAACGGAAAGTTTGACCTGGAAGTTTTGCATACAGCAGGTTGCATTGCAGCAGAAAAGCCAGCTTGCAAAATAGCGGACACCATGGTTGCGGCTTGGCTACTGGATCCCGATGCCTTGGGAAAGTCGCCATACGGTCTTGAATACCTTGCGGAGACAAAGCTTGGCCTTTGCGGAATTGAATTTAATGACATTGTTCAGAAGGGGCAGACCTTTGCTGATGTTCCGCTGGAAAAGGCATACCCCTACGGTGCAGAAGATGCGGACTTTACCCTTCAGCTGTGGAATATCCTAAAGAAGAAAATTGAATCGGAAGGGCTTAACGACATATTCTTTAAGACGGAAATGCCCCTCTTGCCCATTCTTGCCGCAATGGAAAACCGTGGGATTCACCTGGACAAGAAGATTCTTTCGGACTACAACGTGGAACTTTGCAAGATTATAGAAGAAAAGAAGTCGCTCATATATTCAGAAGCGGGTCATGAATTCAACATAGCAAGCACCAAGCAGCTGCAGGAAGTTTTGTTCACAGAAAGGGGGCTTGTTCCCGGCAAAAAAACAAAGACAGGCTACAGCACTGACACAGCCGTCTTGGAAGAACTTGCAGAGCGAACGGACGATCCCCTGCCAAATGCAATCCTTGACTTTAGAAAGTCGGTAAAATTGCAGAACACTTATGTAGAAACACTCCCTCTGTTGGCAGACAAAATGGGCCGCATACACACATCCTTTATGCAGACTGGAACCGCCACAGGAAGACTTTCTAGCCGCGACCCAAACCTTCAGAACATACCTGTCCGCGAAGAGGCTGGAAGAAAAATCCGCTCGGCCTTTACCGCAGAAAGTGGAACCGTGCTAATTTCGGCGGACTATTCCCAGATAGAACTTGTGGTTCTTGCCCATCTTTCGGGAGACAAAAACCTTAGCTCAGCCTTTGAGCAGGGAATAGACGTTCACAAGGCAACAGCTGCCCTTATCTACGGAATAAAGCCGGAAGAAGTTACCGCAGACATGAGGCGCTTTGCAAAGACGGTAAACTTTGGCGTTATGTACGGAATGAGTGCCTTCCGCTTGGCAAAGGATTTGGGCATAAGCCGCACACAAGCCCAGAACTTCATAAGCCAGTATTTTACAACCTATTCCCAGGTTAAGGCCTTTATAGAAAAGACAATTGCAGACGCAAGGGCTAACGGTTTTACCCAGACAATCACCGGCAGAAGACGCTTTATCCGCGGAATAAACAGCCGCAACAAGAACGAGCAGCAGGCGGCAGAAAGAATTGCCATCAACACACCCATTCAGGGCAGCGCGGCAGACATTGTAAAAAAAGCCATGATAGACGTGAACCAAGAAATTGAGCGTACAAAGAGTCCTCTAAAGATGCTGCTGCAGGTTCATGATGAATTGATTTTTGAATGCCCGGATGATGAGGCCGTGGTAAAATCTTCCATAGAATTAATCCGCTCAAAGATGGAAAGTGCCTTTAAGCTGAACATTCCCCTCCGCGTAAGCATAGAAAGCGGAAAGTCATGGGGGCAGTTCCATTGATTTTGTGCGTAACAGGCCCAATGGCGGCAGGAAAAAATGCTGCGGCTTCAATCCTTGAGCAAAGGGGCTACGCCTGCATAGACGCAGACCTTGCGGGGCATAGAGCCGTGGAAAATGCCAGGGAAAAGATTTTTGAGCGCTTTGCAGGGGAGGCCCAAAAAAATGGCATAATTCTAAAGAATGAAGACGGAAGCGTAAACCGCAGGGCACTGGGCGAAGTGGTCTTTTCTTCCCCCCAGCTTTTGCGGGAGCTTGAATCCATAGTCTACCCGGAAACCGAGCGCATCATCAGGGAATTTATAGAAGAAAAACAAAAAGACTCCTCCATTCCCGGCGTGGTAATAAATGCGGCAGTCCTCTACAAAACCCCGGACATTTTAAGCCAAGTTCAATTCATTATCTATGTTGATGCACCCCTAATAATGCGCTATTTCCGTGCCAGAAAAAGAGATGGCATGTCCTGCAAAAAAATTCTTGACCGTTTTGCAAGCCAAAGAGACCTTTTTGCTAAATATCAAAATTCAAATGCCGATATTCAAAGGGTATGGAATACCGGTTCCAGACAGCGTTTGGAAAAGAAGATTATTAAGATTCTGGCAGCTTTGGAAAGTTAGCTTTCTTTTGCTTGCCCTGATTCCAAATGCAATAGTGAGCCTCTAAAGACTTATGTTTTTGGAAGTTCCCATTACCGGCAGGGGAAAAAACGAATGGAACAAAAAAGAACATTATGGATTTTAATTGCAGCGGGAGTTTTTTTATGCGTGGTTATTGGAGCCGCGTTTCTTATCTTTGGCAATTCGCAGAAGAATAACTCATCGGCAATGTCTATGAAAGACAGCGGATCCATGTGGGTTATTCCGGAAGACAAGCCTTTAACCTCTAACACTGCAAGCTATGGCTATGCAGACGAGCAGCCGGTTGCAAACCAGGGCTCTGCTTCATCTGCCGCACCGTCAGTCTTGTCAGGAAATTCAACACCGGCAGAGGCAGCCCCAAATTCAATAACACATGCAGACAGCGTAACGGTAATTTCACAGGGGGCAACCAATGTCTATGAAATTCCAAGCGGAACATCTGCAATTCAGGATGGAACCACAACAATCGACTTGAACTCCTTAAAAGAAGGCACTGCATCTGCTTCTTCCGTAAAGGCACAGAACCAGGTTGCAGCCCAGGCAATAGAAAACACAAAGGCTGCAAAAAGCACGCCCAAGGTTCTTGAAAGCAGCACAAAAAAATCAGCTGCTTCAACAAGCACAAAAAAGACGGCAAGCACAAGCACAAAAAAGACTGCTTCATCCACAAAATCCGTCTTGGCTGCCCCGTCACCTGACCGCTACTGGGTACAGGTTGGCTCTTTTGTAAACAAGAAAAATGCAGACGAGGCACGCTCTGTGTTGGAAGCAAAGTCAATCAAGTGCGAAGTCTTTACATACGAAGACTCTGGCACCCTCAAGTACCGTTTGCGCGCAGGCGACTACACATCCCGCACGGAAGCCGAGTACTGGCAGAAGCAGATAGACAAGATTGACTACTTTGCAAAAAATGCCGGCAACACAATGATTGTGCACACAGGAAAGTCTCTGGCAAAAAAATAAGGTTTGTATTTCTTCTATAAAATAAATTCTTATGAATTTGGGGGCAGATTGTCGGTTAATCGCCCCCATTTTTTATGCCCCTCCATTGCCTGTCCTGCTTGATTTAAAAATCATCTTAATTTTTTTTGCAAACACACATGCTTTTTAAAATTCTGTATTACACTATTAGTATAGTCGATTTTTTTATTTGAAAGGAGTACGTCATGAAAACTAAAATCAAGTTATTTTCAGCGGCGGTATTTTTACTTGCGCTTGCAGGCTGTTCTTCCATGAAGCAGATTTGGGATTTGAAGGGAATCATCGTTTCTTCAAATGACCAGATATTCACTGGGAAGTCCTCAACAGTTCCGATGGATATAAAAACAGGAAACCTCCGCTACGAATTTACTGCAACATCCGACCCTGTAGACAACGGCTATCCTGTATCAATCAAAGTGTATGACAGCAGCGTTGCTTCTGTAACACAAAGCGCGTCAAACCCTTCAAGCTATACCATAACCGGTTTAAAGAGCGGCTACACGGCTGTAACAGCATCTTGCTCAATATACAATTTTACATTCATTGTTTACGTTGCGGACACTTCCCGCGGAATTACGGTAGACAAGCTTAAGCAGCAGCGTTTGGATGACATTGCCCGCGTAGAGGCAGAGGCAAAGGCAAAAGCGGATGCAGAGGCTCTTGCAAAACAGCAGGCAGCAGAAAAAGCGGCCGCAGACAAGGCAGCAGCAGATGCCGCAGCAAAACTGGCTGCAGAGGAAGCTGCCAAAAAAGCCGCAGCAGAAGCAGCCGCAGCGACCTTTGCTCCAAAAGCTGGCGATGTCTATGCTTTGGACGAAGCAAATAAAAAGTATGTCTACTTCCCAAGTGCAAGCGAGATGTACATGACTTCTATTAGCAGTGCAGACTCCGCGCTCATCAAAAAATATAAGGTAAACTACAATGCCGCAAGCTCCAAGAGTGCAAACGGAATATGCTTTAAAAATATAGGCGGAACACTTATTGCCTATCTTGACGACGAAGGCATGTTTACCCACGACACCTACGATGTTACGGAGGAACAGCACCGCTACGAAATCCTCACGGACAAAGGAAGCAAAACTGGCTCTCTTTACGGCAAGTGGAAGCTAAGGGCAAACGATTGCGTGTCCGACATGTTCTTCTCTGGTGATTTTACCCTTCTTTTTGCAAACAACGGCAGGGTAACATGGACAGGCTCAAGTTATCATCTGGCTGGTAATTTTGGCGACCTTAAGACCGTCAGCAAAACCTATTCTTACACTAACAAAGATGGCTTTATACAGATTGAAGGAGTTGGAAAGTTTTACGACGGTAGCGGTTCTGGAGACGACAAAATCGGAGACTTTTACTACGACGGAAAAGCTCTGCGCTATGTAAAGATTGTTAAGAAAATAACAGACAGCGCAACGCTCCAAACGGTCAAGAACGCCCGCATGTACACTCCAAGCGACGACAAATAAAAATTCGGTGCGCTAAAAAACTATCCTTCAAGTACCAGGTCACACAGGACTGCATCGGCGGCTTTTACAAGGTCTGCCGGTGCAAGTTCTATCTGCTCCCCACGAAGCCCTGCGCTTATAAAAATCTTTTCAAAGTTTTCGGCAGTGCTGTCTATAAAAGTGCGGTACTTCCTCTTCATTCCAAGCGGAGAACATCCGCCGCGTATGTAACCGGTAAGCCCAAGAAGGTCTGCCGGCTTTACAGGAGTAACTTCCTTTGCACCGCAAGCGTTACGCGCTTTCTTTAGGTTTATCTCGTGCAGGGCGCTCTGGCAAAAAACAACAACTTCCTTGCTTTCCGTCTGCATTACAATCGTCTTAAAAACACAGGCCGGGTCTATGCCAAGCTTTTCCGCAGTCTTTTCCGCAGCCCCACGTTCAAGTTCATGCTCGCCGTCATCCGCATATTCGTGCGCAGTATAGGCAATCTTTAGTCCGTCCAAAATACGCATGGCATTTGTCTTTTTCATATTAATTTTCCCCGCCTGATTTTTTACTCTCTATTTTTTTTGCAAAGTACTTAACAATAAATTCCGCCGCCAACGCAGAAAGGGTTCCAAAAATTGCACCGCAGACAACATCCGTGGGGTAGTGCACGCCAACATAAATCCTGCTCAGCGAAATCAAAAATGCAAGGACAAGAACAGGCACCCCAATTTTTTTAGGCAGATTCCTGAACACAACAACCGCAACCGCAAATGAACATGCCGAATGTCCCGAAGGAAAAGACGAATCCCTTAGCGGCGGAACCAGAGCCTGCAACTCTCTGATTGCATCGTAAGGCCTAACCCTTCCAACAAGATTTTTTATGATAAGGTTGTTAACAATATGAATTATTCCAATCGAAGTAAGGCACATAATCCCGGTCTTCCGCGTCTTGGCTATGCAAAAAAGCACAAGCGTAAGGGCTATCCAAAAAAATCCCACGTCGCCCAGCTTCGTAATAAAAACAACAATCCCGTTAAGCCAGCCCTGCCGTATATGTTCCTGAACAAAAAGAAGTGCGCTTTCTTCCATGTCAATCTCCCTAAAAGATATTTTAAATCAATTCAAACCTATTTTCAACCTCTTAAAAAGCCATGCCCGTTAATCCAAATTTTTTCTTATCATCTTCTTGCGGCACTTTCTTTTTTTGACAAACGCTTAGTAAAAGAACACCTTGCCATTTTTCTGCAAACAGATAGCGCCAAGGAGGGCGCGTCATTTGTTAGCAAAGCAACAAGGCGTCAAAAATGGCAAGGAGGCCATTTGTGTGGGCTTTCCGGGCAAATGTAAAACAAGCAGCGCCAAGGAGGGCGCGTCGTTTGTTTATGAAATAAGCATGTGAGTTTTCGCAGAAAACTCATGGTTAAAAATTGCACGGATGCAATTTTTAACCAACTGCCCCTCCAATCCCGGCCGTGTCTGCTCGGCTACCTTATGTTTCACCTCAATTGCTTTGGGTTGACAAAGATAATAAGATGTGTTTTGCTGACGATAAATAATATTCAAGAGGCAGAAAGTGTAATGATTAAGTTTGTTTCTTTTGCAATGTGCTTTGTTTCTTTGCTGTAGGAGACCCGAAAAATATACGCCGCCATGGAGCCCCTTTAGTCCCGCGCAAGCGGGATGAGGGTTACCGAAGGGCGAAACGGCGGTGACGCAAAGAGGTGTCTGTCGAGTTAGCTAAAAAATAAATGGTAGAGCAATTAGGACTTCGTCCATAAAAGCACCGTCCAATAGCCTATCTTGAAAAAGTGTGCCCAATTCATTATTATGGTGAACTATGAAAGCGATTATTACAGTTGTTGGCGGGGACAAGATGGGTATTATTGCCAAGGTTTCCGCATACCTTGCAAAACATTCTATAAATATTGACGATATTACTCAGACCGTTCTTAGCGGTAATTTTGTTATGATGATGATTGTGGACTTTTCCGCGGCAGACCTTGCCATTGACCAGGTTCGCACCGAGCTTACGGAGGAAGGACATTCCCTTGGTGTAGAAGTGAACGTGATGAACGAGAAGGTTTTCTCCGAGATGCATCGCATCTAAAATTATTTCAAGGGAGTTCCCTTGTACCCCAAAGCTAAGGGGAGGGGAAACCCCCTACTCCGAAGCGAGGGTTTTCCCTCCCCTTAAACCCCTCCCTTTCCCGGCACGGCTTAGGGCTAGCGCCCTAAGAACCCAGTCTTGTTTATTTCCTAATATCATTAGTTGTAAAAAAATACTGAAATGTATAAAACTATTTCTTAGGGAAAAAATTTTGTATTTCTGCGGTGAGAGGCTTGGAGAGGTATTCCTTTTCTAGCCTTAGGAATGCGTCGCGGCTTATGTTTTTGGCTCCGTAGCGGGCTATGTTGTCTGTGTAGACCTGGCTGTCTATGAGTTTTCCTCCGCAGGCAAAAAAGGCTCTTGCAAAAAGAACGAATGCGCTCTTTGCGCTGTCACTCTCTTTTGTGAACATGCTTTCACCGCAGAAAACGCTTCCAAAAAGTTCCCCGTAAAAACCGCCGGCCAGTTCCCCGTTGTGCCAGACTTCAACGCTGTGGGCAAAACCCGCCTTGTGCAGGGCGCAGTAGGCCTTTATCATCTTGGGGCCAATCCAAGTTCCGTTCTGACCTTCCCTCTTTGCATCCCTGCATCCTTCCATTACGCGCTCAAAACATTTGTCCATGGTATAGGTGTAGGGGGTATGCTTTAGAAAGCGGTCTATGCTTTTGGGCACATGAAAATCTTCCGGCTGAATGCAAAAGCGGGGGTCCGGGTTGTACCAGATTACCGGTTCTCCTTCCGCTTCGTCAAACCAGGGAAAAACACCCTGAAGGTATGCAGAATAAAGCAGGTGCAGGGGTAGCGTCTCCGTAACTGCGCAAATACCGCTTCTGTCCTCCGGCTTTTGAAATAAAAGTGGCTCGTCGTACCAAATCTTGTCCGGGTCAAGCGTCTGCAAGTTGATGCTGCCGTCCTTGTTCACCGGGATGTGTTCACTTTCCATTCTGAATTGTCCCACCAAAACGTGTTAAATCTATCACAATTTGGTTAGAAATTCTACAGGGGAGGCAAAACTGATGGGAATATGTCCAGTCTGTTCGATTGGGTAGAAAATAGGATAAGAAGATGGTAGAATATGGTCAGGAAAAACAAAAGGAATTCTGTATGAAAAAGATTATATATTTTTTTGTTCCTATGAAAAAATTGTCCGGAAAGGAGTTGCTTGATTACGGGGGAACAGGTAACGTAAAAAGTGCCTGTCACGATAAAGTCCTGTTCGGATTGAATTCAGCTTTGTATTCTGAAATTACAGAGACCGATGATGTAAAAGTTGTGCTTGTGCGGACTTTAACAGACAATAAGGGTAAGAATGAAGACTCTTTGGCTAATATAGAATTGTTCAAGGAAGAATTTTCACGAATTTCTAAGAGGCTATGTGATCCTGTAATTATAGAGGCTTCTTTTTCTGAAACTAAATCTGATATAGAAAAACTGTACCGCGCGATGCTTGGCGAACTTGAAGAGAATGTGGAGATTTATGCGGACACAACATATGGCCCTCGTTTAAATCTTCTGGTTATTATGAATGTTCTGAATTTTGCCGAACGTTTTTTCAATGCGGAAATAAAAATGATTCTGAACGTAAAAGTCTTGTTTGATGCTAAAAACATTCCCATTGAAGGAACCCAGGCGCTTTATGATGTTTCTCCTTTCTATTATCTTAATAACTTGACAAATGTAATGGAAGCTCCAAATGGGGAAAAAGCGCTCGAAGCCTTGGATGCGTTCTTTAAGCTGTAAGGTACACACTTATGGAAACAAAAGAACAAATTGAAGCAAGGCTCTTGGGATATATTGAAGAGCTTTGCAATATAAAGAAGCAAGATGATTACAAAAGTCTCTCAAAGTATGACTGCCTTAAGGTTAAAATAGCAAGGTATATCTGGGAGTATGCACGGCTTGTCTTTCCCAAGGGAATTCGGATCAAGAATGACGAAAGAAATGTTGTCTGCCATGTTTGTGATTGCGGTGTCGAGATTAATTCCTTTGCCTGTGATTTTGTTGAAAACTTTGTCTATGATCCCAAAAAAGGAAATCCGATTCACTATATCGTAAAGGTGTTAAAGCAGAAAATTTGCCATGCAGGTTCAGAGAATGATAAGCTGGAAAAACGCAGGGGCATAAGATTGTCAGAGAACAAAGACGACCGCTCTGTTGACAAAAGATATAGAGAACTGGTGAAAATATGCAAAAAAGAAGATAAGGACATAAAATCTCCCGGAGTTGCCGAATGGCTTGCTTCGCATACAAAAACAAGCTTGAGTGAAATAAAAGATCTTATTTCAGCTCATTCCATTGATTTTGATGATGGGAAAGGTATTCCTTCTTTTGAAAAAATTATTGCAGAAATTATTTATAAAAAATACGATGAAGATTTGGAGAAAAAATATAAGAATTTTTTTTCAAAAATAGAACAGTGCTATCTGAGCCTGCAGAACAGGACAAAAGAATTTGTTTCAGCCCTTATAACATTCAATTTGCTCAAGGAATTTGAAAAGTGCAAGGAATCCAGAGTCTTTATTGCGGACCTGCTGTCTCCCTATTCTTTTGTAGAAAAGTCAATGCTTGATTCTTGGAAAGAGGAGAAAGGATTGGGAGATCAGAAAGATATAGCCATTAAATTCAAGCCATGTTTGTCGGAGGCAAGCGCAGAATCTGTTGCAAGCCGAACCGTAAAGAATTTTCTGGATAAGTTAAAAAAGCCTGTGGAGTAGAGTAATTTTTTACTCCAAAAAAATGCGTAAATACGCAAAAAATTGGAGTAGAGTATGGGCAGAGTTGTCTACACTTCAAATTTTATGCGGTTATAATGTTGAGGTCGGAAGCGTTGAAATAAATAAAAAAGACAAGACAAACAAAAGCACGCTACGATGACGACGGGGGGGGGGTACGGAAAGTGTCAAGTTTATTGATGGAAGATGCTAGAATTTGGTAGAAAGAATGAATATGATATTAATAATAACTTTGTTGAACTGTTAATTTAAAAGTTTTATGATATAATGTAAACGGAGCAAGTAATGACAATCGATGAAGTAAAATCAAAAATAATTGAATATTTGGAGGAGGCAGGAAAACCTGTTAATCCTTCTACCATTATGAGTAAATATAAATGGAAAACAGAAGAGATTTTGGCAGAATTTGACATAAAAAAAATTCAAGACTTGCCATCGAAGATCCCGGAAATTTCATGTGAGAGAGCTGAAAAGGGAACGATGTATTTTAAGCTAAAAAGTAGCACTATTGAGAAAGAATTCGAGGTGCGAGAAAATAGAAAAAATCCAGAAGAGAACAAATCTGATGATTTAAGAAAAGATTTGTGTGCTCGTATAAAAACAATTCTTTCATACCTGAACCGAAATCTGTACGGAAAAGAAGAAGCGGTGCGGCTTGCACTTTTAAGTGCCATTGCTAACGAAAGCATCTTCTTTATGGGGCCTCCGGGAACAGCAAAATCCATGATAAGCCGAAGAATTGCAGCAGCATTCAAAGATTTTTATAAAGACGGAAAATTTACCACTGAAGACGGTGGTTATTTTGAATACCTTATGAACGAGTTTTCCACTCCGGATGAAATATGCGGCCCTGTTGATCTTTCCGCGTTAAATGAAAAACCTAGTCGCTACGAAAGGCAGACAGAGGGGTATCTTCCGAGTGCAAAGGTCGCTTTTTTGGATGAAATCTGGAAGAGCGGTCCCGCAATCTTGAATACGCTTTTGACCATAATAAATGAAAAGAAATTCCACAACGGAAAAAAGGTCGAGAAAGTTCCGCTTGTGTCTCTTGCCTCGGCCTCAAACGAACTGCCTGAAAAGAACCGTGGGCTTGAGGCCTTGTGGGACAGGTTTATCCTCCGTGTGTTTGTAAATCCTGTTTCAAATGAAAATAAATTTTTCAATGTGGTTGATGATCCTGATAATAAAAAAACAAAAGAAGAAAAAGAAATAGAACAAAAAGAATCCTATTCAAAAATCGAGCCTTATCTTCTTAATTTTGATGATGTAAAAGCTTGGCAGGATGAAATCAACAGGGTTTCTTTGAGTGATGAAGCAAAAGCAGTAATCACAGCTATACGGCAGGAACTTACCAAGCTCAATGCGGACGAAAAGCACAAAGCAGAAGATGGTGAAAACTATTATGTCTCAGACCGCCGTTGGAAAAAGATTGTGCATATTTTAAAAACAAGTGCGTTCTTGAATGGACGCGGTGCCGTAGACTTGATGGATTGTTCACTGATTGAATACGCAATCTGGAATACTGATAAGCAGCATAATGAAGTTAGCGGAATTGTTGAAAAGATTTTGAAACAGAATGGAATCAGTAAATCAACTGCAATCGGAGACATTTCTGACCAGATTGATGAATTTAAAGATTCTGTTGACGAAAAATGGTTTGATGAAGTTCATAATTCTTGGGTAGCGGAGAAAAAATATGAGCCAAAACTCTTCGAACCTGTCGCCAAAAAGACCATGATGGAATCCTTCGACAAAGAAGAATACACTCCGATTGTCGAACAGATTGATTCAGAAATTGTGACTTTGCAGAATTTTAGGGCTGATAACGAAAAGCCGTTTAGTGAAAACTCCTTTGCGAATGCGAGCCGTTACAACCCGATACTTCTGAACAAAATTGACGAATCAATCAAAACTCTGGAAGATAAAAAACTCAAGCTTAAAGAGCAGCACGAGCGTTATTCTTCCGACTCAAATGTAAAGTCTGATTTTGAGCTTTGTGATATTATCTTAAAAGACGGTACATATAAGGAAGCCGATGAAGAAGACGATGATGATGATGTTCTTGCAAAAGTCTGTATGAAAGGTGATACGAAAAATTCTGCATACGGAATTGCTTGTGAAAATTTCAACGAATACGATTTCGCAGGAGCCAAGAAAAAGGCTGTTGAGTATGGCAATGATTTTCCTGAACCGTATAATTCTGGTTGGATGCTACCAACAATTGAACAGTTGAGGCAGATATATGCGAATTCCCATGAGGAAAATGATTTTGACCTGCAAGGAAAATATTGGTCGTCATCAGTTGACAAAGAAAAAGGCGGAGTGTGGTATTTCAATTTTGATACCGGCGAACAGGAATGTACTTTGCCGTCAAATAAATATGGGATCGTTCTTATCCGCAAATTGGCATTGTAGCGATGAAGAATCATGTTTCCGACAAATCACGCAGATTTTCTCTTTTGGCATTGGACGAACTTGAAAAAATCAAGCAGAAATATTCCTCCGTGCCAAAAATCAAATCGCTTACTGAAGAACAAATTTCTTGGCTCAATGAACGAATTCGTAGTTTTCACGAAAGCGTTGTAAAGACGAATTACAGGCGATACTCGTTTTTGGGGGGAAGCAAGGCTGTGCGGAATGCGATTGCCCACAGTACAGCGGAGCTTTCAGCGCAAGAAATAGAATCGACATGGCAAAAATTCTTCAGTTTTGCGGACATAGCAAAGGTTGAATTGCAGAAAAACTTACAGAAAAGCTACTCTGAGAACAAGAAAATCCGTAAGTTTGAAAAATTTGGCTCACCAAAGTTTGGAAACGATATTGAGAGAAAAGCTCTGGCACAAAGCCTTGCAGATGCCCTTGATACCACACTTCCTGATTCTGAAAAAATGCCCTTTGCTTCAACTTCTCCAGCAACTGAAGTTTCAAAATTTTTGCAGACAAAAAATCAGAGTCAGAAAGATTTTCTTGATTTTGCAAAGAATCATTCTCAGCTGAACGAGCAGATTCAGGCAGAAATCCTTGATACGCTACAAAATGCTTATGATGAAACTGAAATCACGAATCCCGAAAATCCTTTTTATGATGAAAATCTTTATGTTCAGAAAATGCAACGTCTTTCAAATGAAGATTTGCTGAAAAATCTTGAAAGCTATAAAACTGAACTTGAAAAAACTTCAACAGGAAAAGATAATTCCGCTAATTTTGATTTTTATAAAAAACAATACGATGAGATTCTGAGACAAGCTCAGAATAACAAAAAACAAGTTCAGAATGGCAAAGGTAGTCATGCTGAACTTGATTCAGCATCTAAAAAACGCAAGTCCCCAAAACAAGAGTCCCCAAAACGGGTTCGGGGTGACATGTTGAGTACGCGTCGTCGAAATCATGAATTTGAAATCCTTTCCAGAAATCTCAAATCTGATTTGCAAAAATCTTTGACAGAACGTTATACCGCATGGCAACTTGAAGAAATCGACAAAAAACGCCGTGCTTATCTTGAAGAGTTGTACAAGAAAATCGAACAGTTTAAAAAACTTGAAGAACTTCTCAATCCGTTTATAAAGAATTTTGGTCGCCTCTGGGATTTGTCAGAAGGCAATTTTGATGACTGCAGTTTTGAAATCCTTAAAGACTTTTCCGATTTGCTTGAAAATGACAGCTCTCTGAAAGAACTTGCAGACTTGATTGGCAGACAGGAAGCGGAAAAGGAGCGGTACGAAAAAGAGATTCGCGATAAAGTCGAAATCAAAACAGAATATCATCCAAAGCCCGCATACCGTGGTCAAATCAGCGGTCTGCGGTTGAGCGGAGAGATATCTTCTGCCTTGCCAACAGAACTTGCGATGTCTCAGAGGCCTGCAACAAAGTTGTATTTCGCACAAAAATTTGCAGAGAAAAAGCTGCTTTCGTATGCGTATACAAACCGGCAAAAATCGTACCGCACTGAAACAACAACAGAAGAATTTGAGGTTGCTAAAAAAGAAACGGAACAAAAAGGCCCTGTAATTATCTGCGTAGATACAAGCGGTTCAATGCAAGGAACGCCAGAACGTGTCGCCAAGACTATCACGTTTGCTCTTGCAAAGAAATGCCTTGACGAAGACCGCAAATGCTTTTTGATTTCGTTCTCTACAGGAATAGAAGTGCAGGATTTGTCTGATTTTGAAAAATCCAACGCTCTTGCGGAACTTGTCGCGTTTTTGCGAAAATCTTTTAATGGCGGAACTGATGCAAGCCCCGCGCTCGAAAAGTCGCTTGAACTTATGCAGACTAACAAATGGAAAAATGCAGACGTTCTTGCCGTTACAGACGGAGAAATGGGCAGTTTCTCAGCAAAACTCATTTCTGATATAAACGTGCAGAAAGAAAAGAAATCTAAATTCTATCTTTTGGAAGTAGGCTATTCAGGAAATCCAGAAGTAATCAATGTGTTTGACGAGCACTGGCAGTATGATACAAACACAAGAGATTCAATGCGTCACTTTGTAAGAAAGATGCATGATTTTCAGTTTATTTAAAAAAATAAAGGGAGACGAACGTATCCTCTCCCCCAAACAGGCTCCCGCAGGAATCCTGCTTCAATTCACATTTAATATAACCTAATATCTAAAAAAAATCAAGTGATGTATGAACGCATGGCTGAAACAACAGTTGAATCTTGCGAGCCGAAAATTTTTATACTTGTATTAGACGGTAACCGTTTCAGCATATTCTGAAGTTTTTTATACTCATTTATGAAGCTTTTTGCTTTTCGATTTTCTCCCATCTGCTTAAGAAGGAATACGATAAGTGCTATATACGATGTGATATAGTTAAAATCGATTTGTGTAAGTTTCAGTTCGTTTTCAATAAGCCTTCTTATTCTGTTTGAGACCTTGCTGGTTGAAAATCGCGTGTCAAATATAATACCATTATGAGCTATTGAATTGCGAAGGTCTTTTAGAGTAAAAATAATGTCTTTTAGCAAAAATCCATCACTGTTCAGATTTGTTGGTAAATTCAGTTTTGAAGAAACTTTGTTCCGTATATTTTTATTTGAACAAGCAAAAAATGTCCCAAATTCACCAAGCGTAAGACTTTCAAAAGCTGCCCAAATAGGAATTTCCTTGTCGTTGTTATAAAAGTGAGTTTCGATGGCCTTGTCTGACATATAATCACGGATTAATGCATTTGAGATTTTCATCTCCAATTCCATTCGTCTTTTAAACTCTTTTTTATAATCAGGTGTACCTGCATGAAACTGTTTGTAATATGTCAGACCTGTTTTATAAATATCATTCAGTTTTTCACTTTGACATTCAGCAAGCGTTGCTTCAAGAACATAACTTTTTAGTGCATTTTCTATAAACATAAGATTTGGATAAAAAAGCCCTTTGAGCTGTATATCAAAATTGTTTAAATCAACAATTTGGGCGAAGGCTGTAAAATTTATCAAATTTCCAGCTTTACGTATAAATCTGTAACCTTTGTAACCGTGGTAGTAACCTATATTGCGCAAATTTTGGAGCTGGTTGTCTTGAACAGGCAGGTTGTGCTTGTTTTTTAGATGTTCTGACAAATCTTGTAGACTATACATAAAAATATTATATCAGAAGACCTAATTTTATTCAATTTTCTTCCAAAAAATCTGTCAAGTTTTTGCATGGCAGGCACTAGATATTTTTAAGAGGACAACTGTCCGGGTGATGGGAGAATAGAATTATGAATAAGAGTGCGAGAAGAGTTTTGGTGACGATGGGGTTTTGTTCTATCGTAATTATGGGAGTGCTTGCTGGGGTTAGGATTTATAGGACTCTCGTGCTTAGACAGCGGGTTGAAAAGCTTCGGGAGTTTGCCTTGCAGACTGGGGTTATGCTTAAGCCTGAAGGTGAAAGGTATGACAGTGAAATATCACGGCAAAGTATAAAAACTAAAACTGAGTCTGATATTGCTTTGGCACAGGAAGTTCTTAAAAAAGATTTGTCTGTTCGGAAAAAATTGGATGGGTGGACACTGGAAAGGGTTGGAGACAAAATTGTTTCTTCTGCAAATTTTGCAGGGGAGCATCAGTTTAAGGGGCGTTTTTATGGTAATGCATTTCGCGACTTGGATTATACTTGTTATGAGTTTAATGAGAACGGAACAAGAAAACGTATTTTTATACCTGCTGGTAAGAAGAAACTTGAAGATGCCAGAGATGCAATAAGGAACTGCATTTTGTCTTGTATAGGGCAGAAAGAGAAAGTGGATGTTGAGGTAAATCTTACGAGTGAACCAAGGGAGGTCTCTTTCGTTCAGGAGGATTTTTCGTACCTTTCCCATGCGTTTGAATGTGAAGAAAAGTGTGCAATGGAAACTCTTTTTCTTCTTCTGTTTTTCTTCCCCGCAATCATGTCATTCATTTTTTATAGGTGCAGCTTTCTTAGGGCTTTTTTTGCTGGTACCGCAATTTTTATGGTTTACTACATATTAGATCGTGATATTTATTCTATGATTTTTATGCTCTTGCTTTTTGCTGCAGGTAATGCATTCCTTTTCCGAATAAACAGCAAATATTTAACTGGATTGGTTTTACTGCTTTTAAGTATGTACTTGGGATACTTTATAATGGGGTCTCTTCCTTGGTCAGGTATGTATTCTCCTTATGAACAAACTGTCTGGAATACTGGTTATATGGATTGTGATTCAGCGTGGTTGGAACGTTTGATAAAACTTATTGTTTCTGCCATAAACATCTTTGCGTGTGCGGTTCTCTTGGACAGTGTGGGCCGTTGCATGAATGAGTTAGGTCTGAATCCTGTGGTTGAAGGAAAGAAGCAGACCGTATATGTGGAACTTTCGCCTTCTTTGACTCCTTCCTTGGGGAGTATAAAGCTAATGCTTTCAAGATATGTAAATGACTTTAATTTCTTTGTTGTAAACTATGATGTTTCCATAAATAGGGAACTTAAAGAAAATGAATACCGGCTTATTAAAAATGAAAAGGTCGTCTGCTCAAAGGTCCTTAAGTCTTCTGAAATGTCAGGCATGGATTTGGATACTTTTGTGGGTGCGGTGATAATCGCAAGGCGTAGCTAGGAAAGGATAAAGAGATGAAAGATACTTTTGTACCCTTGTTTGAATTATTAATTAATATCTTGTGTGCATTTGCAATTGCCGCTGAATGGGTTATCCCTGTGGTGATGTTTGGATTAGCCATATACTATGCATTGGAAGTTGATTTTTTATCAATGTTTTTATTGATCGCATCCGGCTGTATAAGTGTTGCTATCCTATCTTTTTTTATTCTTTTTTTTAATAAGAGAATAAAGGCTCATAAACTTTGCCGTGTAGTTTTTCTCTTGGACTTGCTGTTTTTTGTCTCTTGCGTCTATTTACACAGTGGATTTTTTATAGTGCTTTTTCTTATTCATATAATAAGTGGATTAATCATGCTTTTGTTCGAAAGCTACAACAAACGTGATGAGGCAAAGATGCATCCTGTTTATCAAGCGTTCCCGAGGTATCAAGAAACCCATTTGTCTAAAAAAGCATCTGCTTTATACTTTGAGGAGCCTGTGATGCACAAAAGCAGCGAGACAGAAGCCATAAAAAAAGAAATGGATGAAATAAAAAGCTTGTTGCTTTCTTTGGAAAATCTTAAATTGGGCAAATCTGAGAATGTTTTCACATGGGATCTTAGGATAAAATCCTGTAATATTGAAGTTCAACTGTATGAAGAGGAGGTTTCTGGACTGTCAAAAAAAGAGCTTGCGCTTAGTGTAAAGAACAAGAGCTTTTCGAGGAATAAGCCTGGTGAAAAATTCTTGCGGGAGCTTACTTATCAGACACATCTTTTGAGTGGCGGTGTTTTTACTATGGAGCATGTAAATGAGCTTGTTGCAAAACGTGATGCTTGTGCAGAATTTTCTGTGGAAGAAAAATCACTGGTAAATTTCTACAAGGCCACAGAATGCATGTTTGAATGGAGTTGTGAGGATTATTCACTTTTTGATTGGCAAGACATGATGGAAAAGTGCGTGGAAATCCTTAACAAGGGGAGTTCAGACCGATCTGTGGAGGATATTAAGAAATCATATACTCCTGTCGTTTTTGAATTTCCCAACAAATTAAAATGTTATCTGGATAATGACTTTTTATGGACTGCGCTTATCTTTGGTCGTCTTATGAGTGAATCTGCGGATGATAAGTATGATATGCGTAAAGTTGTCTTGCTTCTTAACATACTTCTTTGTTTTAAACACTATTCTCCGGTCATTATAAAAAGCAAGGAGAAGCAAGAATTTTTTGATGCGGTTTCAAGGGTAAAAGATTCGGACTATGCCCCTTTGATGCAGTTTTTGTTCCACAAGGAATTTAATTAAATCTGCTTTTGACACGCGTGCGTTTTTGCTGTATTCTTTTTGAATGGAATGCATTTCTTTTAACGATGTTTCTTTTACCTACCCCATGGTGGAGGGGGATTTGGATGCCGAGGGAAAGCAGATTGTGCCCAAGCCTGTGTTTTATCATTTTTCGGCGGAGCTTCCGGGCGGTTTTGTTAGCCTTGTGGGGCCAAATGGTTCGGGGAAGTCTACCTTTTTGCTTTTGGCTTCGGGCCGCATTGTTCCCCAGGAAGGAAAGTGCCTTTTGTTTGGAAAGGACGTGGCTTCTTTGCCTGAGGAGCAGAAGAATCTTGTGGCTTCGGTGATTTACCAGAACATGGAATTTGAAAGCAAGGAAAAGGTTTGCTCCCTTTTGGATACGGTTTTTAAGAGCGGAAACTATAAGGGTAAGGCTTGCGGGATTCATTCGGATGATTTGCTTAAGGAAGTTATTGAGCAGTTTGAGCTTGGCGGCCTTCTTGACCGCGGGCTTATGGAGCTTAGCAAGGGAGAGATTCAGCGGGTGCTGCTTGCCTTTAGCATGCTTTACGGTAGCGCTTCTATTTTTATGGACGAGCCGCTTTTTGCACTTGAGCCCAGGCAGAAGGAGAGTGCCCTTTCTTACATAAAGGAATTTTCTGCAAAGACCGGGACTGCTGTTTTTATTTCCATGCACGAGCTTGAGCTTAGCAAGAAGTATGCGGAAAAGGTGATGCTTTTTTATCCCGACCGCAACATAGATTTTGGCACACCGGATGAGGTTCTTACTTCCGAGGATTTGGAGAAGGCTTACGGGGTTCCGGCTTCCATGCTTAAGCATTCGGAGGACATGACGCGGGAAGAGCTTATGCAGACGGCAGAGGCTGTTCTTGCTGTGCAGAAAACTGCTAAGTAGGTGTTTTTTTATTTTTTCTGATTTTTCTGGACCGCATTTTGTATGCTAACCCGCTTTCCAGGGTGCTTGAAACTTCGTTGCGAGAGCCGCTTTCGTTGTTGGATAAATAGCGCCAAGGAGGGCGCGTTATTTTGTTATTGTAATAGCAGGTGAGTTTTCCAACGGGAAAACTCATGGGTAAAAAATTGCACGGATGCAATTTTTTACCACACGCCCTTCCAATCGGGGATAGGTTTTGTTTTTCTAGAAGTCGTCCTGAATGTAAATCATTACGTCTTCGTTGGCATTTAGGCGGCGGCTAAAGTTTAGCGTAACTGTGTCGCTTGTTGCTTTTCCGACTGCATGGATTACAAAGCCATGGGGGCGGATGTCCGGGGAATATCCGTTGTTAAAAATGCAGGGGCCTGAATTGTCATAAAACAAATCGATTGCAGGCATTAGGCTTGTCTGGTCATAGGCCGTTATGTTGCCTTGTGCGTCCTTGTTGAACGAGGGCAGGTCGTGCGCTTCTGCAAATCTGTTTTGAAAAACGCAGGCTTGTATGAAGAGCTTGTAAACCTGCCGGCTAGAGTATTCCCTTCCTGTCATTTCGTGGATGGAATAAAGAACGGAGTCCATGTTTGCATAGCTGTGGTTCCTGCTCATGCTCCGAACAAATTCCGGTCCGCCGAATTCCCTTGCCAGCCATGCACCGAACGCGTATGAAGTTGCATAGGAGCAGATTGAATAATCTGAATCGCGGAATTCATCGATTCCTGAACAAAAGTAGTAGGGTTTAAAATCAGCTATTCTTGAAATCCATGGGGCTGATGAGCCGTAGCATGTTCCGAGTTGGCTGGCCATCATGTCTTCGCAGAGCATGGAGAGCATTTCGTTGTACCAGGTGTCGCTTTCTAGGCCGTAGATTGTCTTTTGCCCAAAGTGAATCATGTGCTGGAATTCGTGGAAGAGGGTGGTGAGTGCAATGTCGCTAATGGTGCTGCTTGTGTTTGAGCCGGTGCCTGATAAGTTGCAGTAGGCGGCGTCAAGATAAAAATACTTTCCTGCATTTGTGTAGGCCCTTACGTCCTGAAAGCTGTTTTTCTTGAAGTAATCTTTTCCGCCAAAGAAATAGCCTGCTATGCCGGATTTGTCTCCTGTGGCATGGTCGTTTGCAATGTCGTAAATTACTATGTTTATTAGGGAGCCTGTATCCGGAATTTTGTAAGCTTCTGACTGGTTTGAGCCGTATTGGGAGTCAAAGAGGAAGTCATATTCCTCTCCGAATATTGCACGTTCGTGGTTGTAGTGTTCTGCAAATTTGTCTGCCACGTCCTGTGCCAGGGCCGCATTGACGGTTGCCCCGCTGCATTCCGTGCCGAATGAGTCGTCCATAACCCAGACAAGGACAACGGGTGCCCCTCCGTAGTATCCGACTGCACGGAGGGTTGCGTCTTTTGCCGCATGGGAATTCATGTCCTGTGAAATATCGACGTAGATTTTTCTTGTCGGGTTTGCCATGTAGTTCTGGATGATTTGCCAGTTGTCATATAATGAGGCATTGGGGGATGCAATTGTTGTGCGCAGGTTCAGTCCCCTTCTTGCGGCGGAACGCGATGCTCTCTTGAAGCCGGATAGTATTGTTTTTCTTAGCGCTTCGCTTTCCCGGAATGGCTTTACGACTTTTGCTGAATAGGAGGTCTGACGTGGTGACGGGGAAGCTTGGCTTGCCGCTTTTACATATGGGGCGCTGCTGGCGGCAGATCTTGCCGCTACCTGTTCATTTGAAAAATATGTGTAGTTGCAGGAGTAGGCTCCCGGGCAGAATTCTGGGGATATTCCTGCGGCGCTGGTAACAAAGCGGGTGCTGTTCAGGGGGATTGTCTGTGAAGTTGACGGCTTGGCGTTGTTGTAGTTTGCGTAAAGAATCTTTTTCCCGTAAACGCCATACAATGTTATTGATGTTTTGTTCCCGAGCTGCTTGCAAAATTCAGAATCAGGAAGGTCGGGGCCATAGTCGATTTCGTATGCTTCTTGCTCCGAACCATCAGATGAGCTGCAGGATGTAAAGGACAGGGAAGAAAATATCCCCAAGGCAAGTGTTGCCGCAAAAACGAGGGGAATGCTTTTGTTTGCAAGGACTATTAGTGTGTTCGCTGTGTGAATAGCCATAAATCTTTTTTATAGCTTACACTATTTTTGGAAAAACGGCAAGCAGTTGCTGCTACAGGTGTTGCTACTACAGGGGCGGAAATCCTACGCCCGATTGGAAGGGTGGCGCAGCCAGACCGCCAGTAGGCGGGCCGGAGCGGTAGCGTAGCCCTGGAAAGCGGGTGGCGCATGGGCCTGTCCGCTCGGATTAGCAGGGGCATAAAATGGTAGAGCATGCAGGGTTACCGTCCAGAAAAGTGCAGGAAAAAATCAGTGGGTGAGGATGTAGTACTTGAAGTCGCGCTCGTTTAGGGGCTTGGAGTAGTAGTAGCCCTGGGCCATGTTGCAGCCTACGGACTTTAGGAGTTCCACGTGTTTTGCAGTTTCTACGCCTTCGCAGACCGTGAGTTTTCCCAAGTCGCGGACCATTTTTATCATGGAGGTGAGGACTATGCGGCTGGCCTGGGAGTATTCCGCGTGGTGGAGGAAGCGCTGGTCAAACTTGATTATGTCCACAGGGATTTCCGAGAGCATGTTGAGCGATGATGAGCCCGAGCCAAAGTCGTCCATGCTAACCTTGAAGTCTTCGCGGTGCAGGCGTTCGATGAAGTCCTTGATGAAGTCGTCGTTTGCGCCTGCAAAGCGTTCTTCTATTTCAAGCTCTATGTAGCGCTTGGGAATGCCGTATTTTGCCACAAGCGAATTGAGGTTTTCTATGAATGCCTTAAGGTTGTAGTTGAGCCGGGATATGTTCAGCGAGATCGGGACCAAGGGGACGTTTTCCATCATCAGGCGGTTCATGTACTTGAATACGGTTTCGTAGACGTAGTTGTCAAGTTTTCCAACAAGTCCGTTCTTTTCAAGTACGGGGATAAAGCGGTCCGGGGGAATGAGACCGTCCTTGCTCTTCCAGCGCACAAGGGCTTCCGCTCCGCAAATCGTCTGCTTTTCAAGGCAAGTCTTGGGCTGGTAGTAGACTACGAATTCCTCGTTCTTGAGAGCTTCCTCTATGTTGTTTTCTATGAATTCCTCGTTTTCCCTCTGAACCTTGAGGTCTTCATCGTAGACCGAGAAATTTTCCACCATGCTGTCGTGGTTGCTCTTCCTTGCATAACCCGCACGGCTGATGAGTATCTTTAGCGATTCGCTGCCGTCGCTTACGGCGTTTCCGCTTTTTATTACCAGATGGAGGTTTTCGCTCTTCCCAATCATGTCCTGCATGAGGGAAATTTCGCTTTCCATGTTGCTTAGGCAGACGGCCTCCTTTTCCTGAATCTTCTGGAAGATGTAGAAGTTGTCTGCATAGCCGCGGCCCAATACCGTGTCCTTGTTTTTTCCGAAGCACTGCATTATCTGCTTTGCTATGGAAACCAGTATCTTGTCTCCCTTTTCCGTGCCGTATATGCGGTTGATGAATGAAAAGTCGCGTACGTTTAGTTCGGTAAGGAGAAAGTTGCCCCTTTTGTAGCGCAGCATCCTGCCGGTGGCCTTTTCAAAGCCGTTGAGCGAATGGATGCGGGTAAGGTCGTCGTACTCCATCTTGTGGCGGAGTTTTGCAATGTGGTAGACGACTATTAGCAGTACGCATATTACGAAGAGGGCCAGGATTCCTGCCAGGGATGAAATCATTATGCTGCGGTTCCTCTGGCGGGAAAGCATGTCGCGGGCAAATAGGGCCTGCTGGTCGGAGAGTCTGTTGTAGTAGTTGTAGGGAAGCTGCGCAAAGGCCCTGTTTAGTATGCTTATCATGATGTTGGGGCGGTCAAGGGAGACGTAGATGCACATGGGTATTTCGTAAACGGCCCTCTGCTGCTTTTGCAGAGACTTGAATCTTCCCATCTTGAAGAGGTGGTCCAGGTAGGTGTGGTTCACTATGGCGGCATTGCACTTTCCGCTGGCAAGCTCCCTAAGGCAGGCTTCAACGCTTCCCATTATGCGCGCGTCAAAGGGAAGAAAGCGCTCGCGGAAGAAGGGCACCACGTTCAGCATGTCTTGGGGAACCGCAATTGCCTGCTCAGTGTTTACGCCCTGCTTGCGCTGCAGGGAAGTGGTGAATTCTTCTATTGTATGGCCGGGCGCACAGATAAGCACCGCATTTACGCTGTAGAAGGGATTCGTGCACCTGAGCAGCATTCCGCCCTGCTTGCTGTCCTGCATTACGGGCTGGGGAACTTCCGAAATTCCTGGCAAAAATTCTGTGTTGTCCGGCTTTTTTACTGAGTCAACCACGAATTCCATGCCAGAAATGGAAGCAACCTTTTTCCAGAAGTCGTTCTTTACGTTGAGCATTTCCGTAAGGTTGTCGCCAAGACTGTTTTCCAGCACGTGGACCGGGGTATGCTCCTTTATGTAAGTGATTTCCTGCTCAGAAGGGTTTTCCAGGTAGAAGGTCTGCCCTTTGTTTGGGCCTGCCATCATGGTTGCAAGGCGCAGTGGGTTTTCCCTCAGGATTTCCGCGGCACCCTTGTCAAGCTCCTTTATGATGGCCGCATTGGTGCTGGCAAAAAATACCCGGTATTCGCCAAGGTTCTGTATGATTTTCTGTTCGTCAGCGGGGAAGGAAATGGTTACTACGCAGGCTTCCACGTTGTTCTTTATGAATTCTTCCTCTATGTACCGCTCAATGGCAATGTGCGTAATCCGCAGGTTCAGGCCGTTTTTTGCGGAAAATTCCTCCAGAAGCTTCTGCTGCAGCGGTATGTCTTTGCATGTGCTGGTGTTTGCGCCCGACATTGCCTTTAGGTTTGCGCTGTTGAAGCTGTTTTCCTTGTAGCTGTCCACAAGCATTACGTGCTTGGTCAGAGAGGGAATTGTGCTGTAATAGAGCTTGGAGGAGGAATCCTGCTCGCTTACGTCAAATGCAAGGTCGAGCTGACCCTGCTTTAGGAGCTCCAGGGTTGCCTTGTTGGCTGCCGCTGCGGTGGATGCGTGGCCAAGGTCTACAAAATCGTATTCCCAGCCGCATTTTTTGGCCAGCAGGTCAAGGTATTCGGAATAGTAGAGCTTTAGCGACCTGGGGCTGTCGTTTGAAAGGAATTTATATGTCTCTACCGAGGGCACCCGCACTGTTCTTGCAGACAGAGCCACTGGGGAGAGTAATGTAAGTACCAATGCGGCGCAACGGGCAATAGCCTTGGGCGCAAAAAAATAATGCTTCACTGTTTAATTCACTTTTTAATTATATGCGGCATAAAGCCTTTTCTAACTATAATTGTAATCCCGAATTTGCATTTGGAAAAGTGGAATTTTAGAGTTTTTTACAAAATAATGAGGATTTTTTTCCTGGGGATTTTTTCCCTTGACTAAGAAACGCCAATGATTATAATGGAAAGCAGAGAAGGGACGTTGAGGCTTTTGCTTTTGCGTCCTTTTTTCTTTAAAAAAGTTTGGAGAGTGTTTTGGAGGAAAAAATGAAAAAATTTGCTGTCAATCTGCTTGCTTCCTGCGCGGCATTTGCAATGCTTGCCGTATTCTCTTCCTGCAACAAGAACAAGAACAAGAAAGAGCTTTCCGGCGGCCTTACAATCGAACAGGGCACCCTTAAAATCGGAATGGAAGTTGGGTATCCGCCCTTTGAATACTTTGACGCTGACGGAACCACCCCAATCGGGTTCGACGTCCAGCTTGGCGCAGAAATTGCCCGCCGCCTTGGACTTAAGGTTGAATACGTGGACACAGCCTGGGATGGAATCTTTGCAGGCCTTGACACAAATCGCTATGACATAATCATATCAGCAATGACCATTACAGCCGACCGCCTTGCCAACTACAACTTCTCCAAGGCATACATCGGAAACGCCCAGTCAATCATCGTGCACAAGGACTCCGACAAGGGAATCACGACACCGTCTGATTTGGAGGGTCTCAAGGTTGGCTTCCAGGCTGAAACCACCAGCGACTTCTACATGCGCAACCTCCGCGAAAGGACAGGCCTAAACTTTGAAGGCGCCGGTTACGACAAGGTTATGAATGCCTACGACGACCTCAAATTCAAGAGGATAGACGCCGTATGCTCAGACTCCCTCGTTGCCGTAAAGTACCTTACCGAGGACAACAGCGAGTTCAAGAAGGTCTGGGAAGGCGTTGCAGAGGAATTCTTCGGCGTGTGCATCAGCAAGAAGAACCCTGAGCTTTTGGAAAAGGTGAACAAGGCCATGGACGACATGATTGCAGACGGAACCCTCTCAAAGATTTACATGAACATCTTTGGCGGGGACTTGCTTTACACAATAAAAGATTCCCCATATAATAAGTAGATTATGAATGCATTAAAGAAAATACTGGGCTGGATGCCTCAGCTTTTGGCCGGTGCCAGGATTACAATTCTCCTTACTCTGTGCGCGGTTACTGCCGGCATCTTGCTGGGCATTTTTATTGCGCTAGGAAAAATGTCTAAGCGCAAGTGGATTAGGAGCATCTGTTCCGCATACACCTTCTTTTTCCGCGGTACCCCCCTTCTTATGCAGCTTTATTTTGTCTACTACGGTCTGCCGGAAATAAACCGCTCCCTTACCATAAACAACCAGTTTTTGGCTGCATTTATAGCATATTCGCTAAACAGTGCGGCCTACTGCTCGGAAATTATCCGTGCGGCAATCCAGTCAATAGACAAGGGGCAGAGCGAGGCTGCCGAAGTGCTCGGAATGAACTACTTCCAGACCATGCGCCTTGTAATTCTTCCCCAGTCAATAAAGAGGCTTGTTCCCCCGATAGGCAACGAATTCATCATGCTCCTAAAGGATGCATCCCTCGTTAGCCTTATTGCGCTTGCGGACATTACAAAGGTAACCCGCAGCATTCAGTCTTCAACAACTTCATCCCTGGTCTACATACCGGCGATGATACTCTATCTTATAATCACGGCCGTATTCACATTCTTCTTCAGAAGGCTTGAAAAACGGCACTCTGTTTATGAATAATATGGACGGTACTGGTCTTTGCCCTGCCTGTAGCCTATTTGCTAAAAACGGGGTTTAAGGCCTTTCGTCACGGGCTTTCCGGGGTTCCGCGGGTCCCTTCCCGCTCCATTGCCTCTCTCGAAGCTACGCTGCGAGTTCGGCAACGCAAGTGGTGCAAGCACCCCTTGCGCCCCTCCAATCCCGCGTAGGCTTGTACGGTAAAAACTGCCAAGAGGAGCATTTTATGTCAGAAGAAATGTCAAACGCATCGGGCGTTCAGTATATGATAAAAGCGGAAAATGTGAGCAAGAGCTTTGGCCAGCTCAAGGTTCTGGACGACGTTTCCCTTACCGTAAAGCCAAGTGAAGTGGTCTGCATAATCGGCCCCAGCGGTGCGGGAAAGTCAACCTTCCTTAGGGCAATAAACCACCTTGAGCACATTGACGGAGGCAGGGTCTTTATCGCAGGAAAGCAGGTTGCGGGAAGCGACGGCAATGGCGGCAAATTCCGCATTTCTGCAAAGGACCGCAGGAAGATTCTGCTTGACGTTGGAATGGTCTTCCAGAAGTTCAATCTTTTTCCCCACAAGACTGCGCTGGAAAACACCATGGTAGCCCCCATGAGCGTACTCAATAAGTCCAGGGAAGATGCCCGCGCCAAGGGTGTGGACCTCCTTAACCGCGTTGGCCTTGGGGACAAGATAAATTCTTACCCGGCAAAGCTTTCCGGCGGACAGCAGCAGCGTGTTGCAATTGCCAGAGCACTTGCCATGGATCCAAAAATCATGCTTTTTGATGAACCCACATCTGCCCTTGACCCGGAGCTTGTTGGCGAAGTTCTTGGCGTAATGAAGCAGCTTGCCAAGGACGGCATGACCATGGTTGTTGTAACTCACGAGATGGGATTTGCCCGCGAGGTTGCAGACCGCGTAGTCTTTATGGAAAGCGGCCGCATTGTGGAGGAAGGCACTCCGGATCAGATTTTTAACGCTCCCCAAAATGAGCGCCTAAAGAAATTCCTTGGTGCGGTTCTTGAGCAGTAGTTTGGACAATAGTCGGGAATGTAAATGGGCAAGGTTACCCTTGTGCAAAAATCAGAGCTTATTTTCTCCAACAAAAGTCTCTGGCTTTTAATATGGCCCCTGCTGGTGGAACAGCTTTTGCAGATTACGCTTGGAATGGCGGACGTTGCAATGGTTTCTTCCATTGGCGAGGCTGCTGTGGGCGGAGTTTCCCTTGTAGACCAGATTAACATTCTTTTGACCCAGGTTTTTGCAGCCCTTGCGACTGGCGGTGCCGTAGTGTGTTCCCAGTACATAGGTGCAAAAAGAAAGGACATGGCAAATGAAAGCGCAAGGCAGCTTTTGTATACCGTAACAATCTTTTCCCTCCTTCTGCTTGTGTTGGGTCTTGTATTTTACAGGCAGATTCTTTCGCTAGTCTTTGGAAAAATAGAAGCGGACGTAATGCAAAGCAGCAGGATTTATTTTTTGATTACCCTCTTTGCGCTTCCAGGCATTGCCCTTTACAACGCGGCGGCAGCTCTTTTTAGGGCACAGGGAAATTCCCGGGTAAGCATGGCAATTGCCCTTCTTGTAAACGTTCTGAACATTGGCGGAAATGCGATAATGGTTTACGGCTTAAAGTGCGGGGTTGAAGGTGTTGCTGTGCCCACGCTTGTTTCAAGGACGGCCGCCGCTTTTGTTCTTCTTGCAAGGCTATACCGTGCAAAGCCAAGCAAAGAAAATGGCTCTGCTGCATTCCTTTCTATAAGGGGAATATCCCACCTGCACATAGAGTGGTCTATCGTTGCAAAGATTCTAAAAATTGGCATTCCCAACGGAATAGAAAATTCAGCCTTCCAGATTGGAAAAATCCTTGTGCTTTCACTCATTGCAACTTTTGGAACGGGTGCAATAGCCGCAAACGCTTCTGCAAATACCCTTGCAGCCCTTGAAGTTTTGCCCGGTGCCGCTGCAGGACTTGCCCTTTTGACGGTTGTTGGACAGTGTATTGGGGCTGGAAAAAAAGACCAGGCCGTTTACTACACAAAGAAAATCATGCTCTTTACCTACGCAGGGTTCTGGGCACTAAACATACCCTTCCTCTTGTTTTCCAAACAGATACTGGGACTTTATTCGATGAGCGAAGAAACAACAATGCTTGCCTGGTACATGACCCTTGCCCACGGCATCTTTGGCATGCTTATCTGGCCTTTGTCCTTTACCCTGCCCAATAGCCTTAGGGCCGCAGGAGATGCCGCCTTTACCATGGTAGTTTCTTTTGTTAGCATGTGGACAATCCGGGTTGGCATGAGCTACGTCTTTAAGTACACGCAGATATTCGGTCTTGTTGGCTTTATGAACTGGCCGCTTTCTTTCTGCTCACTGGGAGTTTGGTTTGCCATGATTTTGGACTGGGTCTTGCGTTCCTTCTTTTTTGTGGTGCGCTTTGCAAATGGCTCTTGGAAAAACAAGCGCGTGGTGTAGAAGTAAGTCTTCGGCAAATGCCAATAATATGCCATCTTTATGAGGCAATTAGATTCTATCACTATAAGGCAATGATTTTATGTAATTTTCCATAAATTGATAATCAGGGGCGCCTTTTGTATTTGCTGGTAGCCGCAAAATCAAATTCTTGTATTTATCTTCGGTAACTTTTCGGCCATACGAAAACTTATAGCGATTTGCATTTAAAACTGTGGCAAGAAAAATATATGTATAGGGATTTCTAAAATCCTCGTTTTTAAGTAACAATATTTTTGCAGAATCTCCTACGACGCAACCGTTACGTTGAAAAGCGACAAAGCCCGCTGTTCCTGTGCGAGCAACGGTAAGGCATGGTTCGTCTGTATAAGTATAATTCATTTCCTTGCAATAATTCTTGTCAATGAATCCAAGAATTCCATTGTTGATTTCTCCACTTTGAACTGCAGGAAAATCTCCAGAGAATTCTTCTAATTCTTCTTTTGTAATACCTTTTCCGTTTTGAATCATGAAAATATCAGAAACCTTAAAGAACTTCCAATTTTCAGGACTAAGTTTAGGTGTTGATGGAATGCTAGACAATTTGACTGATAAATCTGTAGAACCAATTAATACTTCATAGGAGAAAAAAGTTCGTAGCGTTTTTTCAAAATCACTTTTAACTAATTTTTCATAATCAGTATTCATGTAAGCTTCACAGAGCCATTCATCATTCCAATTTATACATGCGCGAGCAGTAAAACCATCCTTTACATCTCTGTCTTGATACAGTTTTAGCCATTGTTTTTCTATGGAACACCAACGAGAAAAGAAATCTATACGTCCAAATTTATGTTTTTTTACAAATCCGTCATCTTTGTAATAACCGAAGAAAGTTTCTTGTGTACTGTCATGCGGTGTATGAGCTTCCCAAACCATGACGCAGACATTTGTTCCTGTAGGATAGAAAATATCGTCCGGCATACTGAAAACAGCTTTTAGTGTATGCTTCTTAAAAAGCCGCTCCCGAGTTATCTTAAACTTTGTGCCAATTGCACAACTCATAGGGACGACAACGCATCCGGTGCCGCCTGGAACAAGAATATCAAGTAGGTGTTCTGTAAACTCCAGTTCTTCCTTATCATCTTGCGAGTAAGGAGGATTTATCAGGCCGATATTAATGTTCTTCGCTTTGAGCTCTTTTGTTATTTGTTCGTTGAAACAATCGCCTTTGTAAATGTTTGATTTTCCGTCTTTTCTGATAATCATATTTGCGATTGCAAGCGTATAAAGACCGTCGTCAAATTCAACGCCATATAATCCTTCTTGTCTGATTTTTTCAACTTCCTGGTGATTTGCATTTTTGAACATTCGATTCATTGCAGTAACAAGAAATGAAGCCGAGCCACAGCAAATATCAACAACACGGCTATTTTTGTTTACGCCTGCTAAATCACACATAAATTCCGTAAGGTGCTGCGGAGTAAGTACAATTCCTAATCCACTTCCATCCCCGCCGGAATACTTGATGAACTCATGATAAAAAACTCCTAGTGCGTCAAGCGTCGAATCCGCATAGTTCATCATCGGCTTTATTTTCATTTCAAGCTGTTCGATGTACCAAGTAATTGATTTTTTATGTCCGAGAGGGATTTCTGTAAACTTTGTATTATCCTGTAATGTTTTGAAAACTTGCTTTATGTAATCAATTCTGCTGTTTTTTATGTTGCTTTCGATTAGAACATTTTCTATGGCGGTCTGGATGTTTTGAATAACAAGTTTAAAAGAAGTAAGAGCAGAATAGGACTTACAAAAATCATCGTTATTTAATGCAATTAATATTCCTGCAATAAAAATAGGTTTATGTGCTTCTGTAACTTTTATCTCTCGAAGGGCATCATGCATTATAATTGCCGTTTCGCGAATTTCATCAAGAGAATAATTTTTTTGAAGCCGATTTCCTTTTATTAGTTCTATGTAATTTTTTGGCTCTAATATAATATCTCTTGCTTTTAAAAGCTCCTGAAAACTAGGCAGACCTTTTTGCCAATAAAAAGTACTTACTTTTATATTATCTTTTTTTATGCCACTTATAGCAACAGCAATTACATTGTATTCCTCTTTTAGATATTTTGCATAATATATAACCCCGTCAACTGCAAAATCTTTAGGATGTGCATAATTCTCTGATTCATGATTCTTAATTGACTTTTTACATTCGATTACAATTATAGTTGAAGTATCATCATTAAATGTGATAACGTATTCTGGCTTTGCTTTGCCATTCCCTCCAAGTGAAAAATCAGGAAGCAGACATACCTTCGGTTTCCCACCGGCTTTCTTTAGCAAGTTTTCAATTTTATCTACACCTTCAACATCTCCTTGTGGAAAAACAAATCCAAAAGGATTTTTCCCTATTGTACATTTCATTTCACTAAGAGTAAGACTTTCTGTGTATTGTTCAATTGGCATAGAACTACCTCCATATGATAATATCATAAAGTTTTTGTTTATTAAAGGCTTAATGTCTCTTTAGTACTAATAAATGGCTCGGCCTCCACGGCGCTGCTTGTGGTCATGAAGCCTAGTTGGGATCTGAGGTGCCCGCCAGAGAAAGGGTTTGGAACTCACTGGAGCAATGGTTGTGTAGGAAAGTGATGGATTTTCTTGGGTCGTACGCCGCCATGGAGCCCCGACAGTACCGCGCAAGCGGTATGAGCGTTAGCGAAGGGCGGATTGCGCAACGAGCAGGAATGTGCGAAGTTTCAAGCGACGGCGGTGACGCAAACAGACGTTCGGTCGGATTAGCCAAAGAACAAAATGGTAGAGCAATCAGGACTTCGTCCTAAAAAGCACTGCTCCAAAAAAAAACTAAAGGCGCTCCATGATTTTTGCACAGGCATTTATTCCGTCCATTGCAGAGCTTACGATTCCGCCTGAATAGCCTGAGCCTTCGCCTGCGGGATAGAGTTTTTTTAGCGCGCAACATTCGTAGCTTTCCCTGTCGCGGAGGATTCTTACCGGGGTGCTGGTGCGGGTTTCCGGGGCTATAAGAAGTGCCTCTCCGCAGATAAAGCCCTTCATTTTTTTGTTGAATTCTTTGAATGCCTTTTCCATTCGCCTTGCAATTTGGGCGGGAAGCCATTGGTCAAGCCTGCTTGAAGTTATGCCTGGAAAGTAGGATGTTTTGGGAAGCTTTTCCTGTGGACTTTTTTTGTGGGAAAGAAAATCCTCCAAAAGTTGGGCCGGTGCCTTTTGCCCTTCCATGGAATTTTCACCGCTGCCTGTGTTTGCCTGAAGGAAGGCTTCGCGTTCAATGGATCTTCTAAAGTAGAGGCCTGCGAGGGCAGGGCAGCCGTTTTTCTTTGCCATTTCCTTGAATTTTTCTGGTATGTCTTCTGGCCTTGTTTCCACCACGACTGCGGAATTTGACCAGTTGCTGTTGCGCTTTGCGGCAGACATTCCGTTTACTACGATTGTGCCGCTTTCCGTTGCACTTGGAACTACAAATCCGCCCGGGCACATGCAGAATGTGTATACACCGCGCTCATCTTCCTTGCCGTAGCTTGTAGCGTTGCCAGTTTTGGAACTGCCAGTCTGCTGGCTTGTAAGCGAGTATTCCGCTGCGTTTGGCATTTTGCGTCCGTGGAACTGGATTGCGTCTATTGTTGCCCTGGGGTGTTCAATGCGCACTCCTGCCGCAAATGTTTTTGCCTCTAGTGCCTGGGGTGCTGTCTTTGCCAAAAGTTCGTATATGTCGCCTGCTGAATGCCCTGTTGCAAGAAGCACTGCGTCTGCAAAAAAGTCTTTTTCTTCTCCGCTTTTTGTGTTCACGGTTTTAATTCCGTCCACTGAATTTTTTCCGCTTGTAATAAAGCCTGTGCACCTTGTGTTAAAGTGGAACTCTCCGCCAAGTTCAATTATTTTTGCCCGCATGGCATTTATGATGTAGGGAAGCTTGTCTGTTCCAATGTGGGGGTGGGCATCGGTAAGAATTGAAGCGTCTGCTCCAAAGTGGTTGAAGATGCGCAGCACCTGTCCCACGTTTCCGCGTTTGTTGCTTCTGGTAAAAAGCTTTCCGTCGCTAAAGGTTCCAGCTCCGCCTTCGCCAAAGCAGTAGTTTGAGTCTGAATCCAAAAGTCCACGGGTGCTTATCTTTGCAATGTCCACCTTTCTTGTTTTTGTGTCCGAGCCCCGCTCTATGATTATTGGTTTTATGCCGCCTTCAAGAAGTTTTAGCGCGCCAAACAATCCTGCTGGACCTGAGCCAACTACAAGAACGCTTTTGCATTTGCTTCCTTTTACGCTCTTCCACTGGGGCAGCAGGTCTTCTTGGGATGGGGCTTCTTCGCCAATGTAGACGTCGTAGCGCATTACGAATTTTGCTTTTCCGTGCCTGGCATCGAGTGATTTCTTGGAAAAGACGAAGCTTATGTTTTCTTTTCTGCCGGGCGCGTCCTTTATTGCAGAAGCCAATGCCTTTGAACCCAGCGCCTTCTTTTCAAGCGCCTTAATAAGTTCATTCTGAATAAAGGACTGGTCCTTTTCCCTCTCCGGTAAAATCGTTATGCAAACCTGTTCAATCATAGCTAGCCGTTTACTCTCTTTAAAATGATGCAGCCGTTGTGACCGCCAAAGCCAAGCGAAGCAGATGCCGCCGCCACAACTTCCGCCTTAACCCCTTCGTTGGCAGTGTAGTCCAAATCGCATCCGCCCTCAAAGTCCTGATTTTCAAGATTGATTGTAGGTGGAATAAAACTTTCGTTAAGTGCCTTAATGCAAAAAAGTGCCTCTATTGCCCCCGCCGCCCCAACCAAGTGGCCAGTCATACTTTTGGTAGAAGAAATGTGCAGTTTTTTTGCGTGCTGTCCAAAAGCAATCTTTATCATGTTGCTTTCACTAGAATCATTTGCCCTGGTAGAAGTTCCGTGTGCGTTGTAGTATTGAATGTCCTTGGCTTCCATGCCCGCATCTTCAAGCGCCTCTTTTACAGCCCGTGCCGCACCGCTTCCGTCTTTTAGCGGAGCCGTAATGTGGTAGGCATCGCAGCTAGAGCCAAAGCCTGCAACTTCCGCATAGATTTTTGCCCCCCGCGCCTTTGCATGCTCGTATTCTTCCATAACAAACATTGCAGACCCTTCGGAAAGCACAAAACCGCAGCGGTCCCTGTCAAAAGGCCTGCTTGCTTTTTCTGGAGACTCGTTGAATTTGCTTGCCAGTGCCTGTAGAGAAGAAAAACTTGCCATGCAAAATTCAGTGATTGCAGCATCGGTGCCGCCAGAAATGCAAACGTCGCACCTTCCAGCACGGATTAAATCTGCCGCAAGACCAAGCGCATCTGTTCCCGAGGCACAAGCAGTTCCCAAAGTCCAGGAAAAGCCGTTCAGACCGTAGTAAATGCTTATGTTTGCCGCCGCCTCGTTAGAAATCATCATGGGGGTTATAAGGGGAGGCATTCGTGAAGGGCCAAAGCTTGGATTGTCAAGCTTCCTAAAGCCGTCGGTTGCAGCATCCATTCCGCCCAGGCAGCAGCCAACAAGAATCCCGCACTTTTCACTTTTAAGCTCTTCAGCGGAAAATGCAGAATCCTTAATAGCCTGTGCCGTTGCTGCAAGACAGAACTTGGAAAAACGGGCCATCTTTCGCGTTGCCTTGGAGGGAATGCCGTAGTCTTCCATGCAAAAATTCTTAACTTCCCCGGCAATCTTTACGTCCAGCCGCTCAGGGTAAAAAAGCGTAACAGGACCTATGCCGCTCTTGCCATTTTTAACGCTCTCCCACGCTTGGTCAGCATTGTTGCCAACCGGTGAAACGCACCCCATTCCTGTGATAACCACACGGCGTCTGGCCATTTATTCCTCCGCAAAATTCGCAAAAGTCCGCAAAAGATGACTTGTGTATTCGGCTATAAAATTCACTACCTAATCTTAAAGAAGATACCCAGCACGAAAACAGTTATCAAAATCTGTATGATAAGGAATTTAAGCAGAACCTGTGTTGGCGACCATCCATGGTTTTTGCGCATGTGGTCATGCAAAGGAAAGCGGATTGATTCCAGAATGCTTATGTGGCAGAACCTCTTTAGCGCAACCTTCAAAAGTCCCATTCCGCCGTTTATAAGAATAATGGAAGAAGTTGCAAGAATAATCAGAGGGTTGCCGCTTATCATAACGCAAATGCCCATGTAAAAGCCAAGTGCGCGTGAACCAGCATCGCCCATCAGAACGGAAGAAGGAAATGCATTGTGCCACAGGTAGCCCATAAGAACGCCTGTAAGACAGAAAGTAATCACAGCCCAGCTTGCACCGTCCTCCAGTTTTGGAACAAGAAGGTATGCCGCTATGTCCTTGTGGCCAAGAATCACGTAAAAAATCATACCCATAACAATAAGGGCCAAAAGAACAAGTGTGGAACTTAAACCGTCCACGCCGTCCGTACAGTTTGTAGTGTTAACGCTGGTCCAAAGCATTACCGTACAGATAGCAATGTAAAGCCACATTGGAATGCGGATTGTGTGGCTTATAAAAGGCAGCCAGAAGTAGAGGTTTCCGTCCGCCGTATTCTTAGAAAGGCAAAATGCAAGAAGAACCGAAGCAGAAACGCATATAATCAGGTCAAGCAGAGCCTTTATGTATTCGCCCCAACCCTTTGTGCTGCGGTCATCAAGAAAACCGGTAAGCATCATAAGCCATGTAAGGACAAGAATGCCAATCTGCATCCAGTCAAGCGGAGCAAAAACAAGGCTAAGCAAAATAAAAATGGAAATAAAAATTACCCCTGAACCAGTGGGTTTACCCTTTGCGGCTTCCTTGGTAAGAGTAAATTCCCTTCCCCTGTCGCTGGGCAAAAATTTGTAGAACTTAGGCAAAAGCCTGAAGGTAACAAGAAAACCAATGTAAAGCGCAAGCACAATAAGCACTGCATAGGACTGCAAAAGCCTTGCCGGTCCCCAGTATTGCTGAAAAAAACCACCCAGATGGTAAATCATCTTAAACCCCTCGAGTTTTCATTCTTTAATTTTTCAATTCTAGCAAAAAAAACAAGTCTAGTAAAGATTTTTCAAGTGTGAAAGAAATGCAAAATCTCAAAAGGCATGATATAATGGAAGAATAAGGAGAATTTTATGGATAAGATTGAAGAACTTCAGAAATATGTGGACGAGGCTAAGAATATTGTTTTTTTTGGAGGTGCTGGGGTTTCTACGGAAAGCGGCATCCCGGACTTTAGGAGCGTGGACGGGCTCTACAACCAGAAGTGGGACTATCCGCCGGAAGAAATTCTTAGCTCTACTTTTTTTTATTCAAACCCAAAGGAATTCTACCGCTTTTACCGTGAAAAAATCCTTGTGGAGGGAATAAAGCCTAATGCGGCCCACCTTAAGCTTGCGGAACTGGAACAGAAGGGGAAGCTTTCTGCGGTAATCACCCAGAACATAGACGGTTTGCACCAGGCGGCTGGAAGCAAGAACGTACTTGAACTGCACGGTAGCACCCTGCGAAACCACTGCCCCAGGTGCGGTGCCTTTTACGACATTGACTACATGATTAAGCACAAGGACAGCCACGGCCTACCCATCTGCAAAACTTCTGGCTGCGAAACAGTCATAAAGCCGGATGTTGTCCTCTACGGAGAAAATCTTGACGAAGACGTTATCTCAAAGACGCTTTCTGCCCTAAGGGAAGCAGACCTCCTTATAATCGGCGGAACATCCCTTACCGTCTACCCTGCGGCTGGCTTTGTCCGCGCCTACACAGGAGACCGCCTTGTTCTGATTAACCGCGACGCAACCACTTCTGACTCAATAGCAAGCCTTGTAATCCACGACAGCATAGGCAAGGTTCTTTCGCAGATAAGAGCCTAGGATTGCTTTGTTAGCATGCACATCAAGAGGATTTTCTGTTTGAAAACTCTTTTGGTGTGCTTGCGGTGACTGGCGAAAGGGCAAAGTCCTTGGTATTTCTTGTTACAATCAGTTTTATTCCGGCTCTTTTTGCGCTGTATGCCTGTACTGCATCTTCAAAGTCATTCATAGGCGAAGAAAAAGCCTGTAAAATCTGCTTCTTTCCAACAGGAATGATTTTGAAATCTGAGAAGAAGTCGGAAAGATAACTTTTTTGCTGTTCAACATTTGGAAAGAATTTTTTGGACAAATAAATTATATCTGTGATTGTTGTTGTTGAAACACAAGGCGTATGCTCTTTGTAAATTAATTGCAATGCGTTCAGTGAGTCTGAATAAAATGACTCACGCTTTCCTAGTACATCAAGAATAACATTTGTGTCTATAAGAATCTTCATTTGGACATCCGTCTTTCTTCCAGCAAGGCATCTAAATCCGTGTCTTTTGGAAACAGGCCAATAACTGCATTCAGATGGTCAAGTTTTTTTTGCACGCGACGAGATACTTTCTTTTGCTTTTTTTCTGGAAGAATTTTCAATCCGGAAACAGAAGCTGCTTCTTTGTATTGTGTGGGATTTGCAAAAAAGTCTGCGTATGTTACGACAAGCATAATAACTCCTCCTTATAACAAATATACCATATTTTTGCCGGTTCGCCAACTTTTCTCTTAACGCAAAAGTCCGCACCATCCTACGCGGGGAACTTCGTTGTAATTTACGCGGGGAACTCCGTTGTAACCTACGCCCGATTGGAAGGGTGGCGTAGCCAGACCGCCGCATGGCGGGCCGGAGCGCGTAAGGCGCGTAGCCCTGGAAAGCGGGTGACGCATGGCACGTCCGGTCGGATTAGCCAAGAAATATTTTGGTAGAGCCTAAGAAAGTACCGTCCTGAAAAACTCCGTCCATAAAAATCAAAAAAAATGCCCATCTTGAAATTTTCCCTGTTTTTGCGTATTCTATGTGGATAATTAGTAACCGGGGGTTTTTTATGGGACTACGCTTATATAACACGATGGGACGCCAGATGCAGGAATTTGTGCCTATTAGGCCGGGTTTTTGCGGTTTTTACGGATGCGGGCCTACGGTTTACAATTATGCCCATATAGGAAATCTGCGTGCATACGTTTTTTTGGATACTCTTGACCGCACGCTTACGTTTCTTGGCTACGACAAAAAGCACGTGATGAACATAACGGACGTTGGCCACCTTACCGGTGATGCTGATGACGGCAAGGACAAGATGCTTAAGACTGCGGAGGAAAAGCACCAGTCAGTTCTGGAAGTTGCAAAATTCTATACGGATGCCTTTCTTTCGGACATTGACGCGCTGAATATCCGCCGCCCGGACGTTATTTGCAAGGCTACCGAGCACATTCCGGAGATGATTGAGCTTATAAAGCGCATTGAAGCCAACGGCCACACCTACATGGCTGGTGGAAACCTTTACTATGACGTTTCTACTTACCCGGACTACGGTAAGCTTGCTGGAATTGACATAAACGACCTTAAGGCAGGTGCCCGCATAGAGGTTGACCCAAACAAGCGCAGCCCCTACGACTTTGTGCTTTGGTTTACAAAGAGCAAGTTTGAGAACCAGGCTTTGACTTGGGATTCCCCATGGGGAAGAGGTTACCCCGGCTGGCATATTGAATGTTCTGCAATGAGCATGAAGTACCTTGGCGAGCATTTTGACATTCACACTGGCGGTATTGACCATGTGCCCATCCACCATACCAACGAGATTGCCCAGAGTGAAGGTGCTACGGGGACGAAGTGGGTTAACTACTGGCTGCACAATGAATTCCTTGTTGTTGCAAAGCCCAAGGCCTCCGCTTCCGGTGAGGCTGAGGCTGCCAAGATGAGCAAGTCCAGCGGTAACTTTTTGCGCCTTCAGTCGTTAATAGATAAGGGCTTTAGTCCTCTTGACTACCGCTTCTTCCTTTTGGGAGGCCATTACAGAAAGCAGCTTTACTTTAGCTTTGATGCCATGGAAAGCGCAAAGAACGCAAGGGTGGCTCTTGTTAACCGCGTGGCAAAGCTTGTAAAGCAGGCTGGTGGCAATATTGGCGAAACGGCTAGCGAAAATGCCTGTGAAAAGGAATATGCGAAGGGGCAGGCCGCATCTTTGGAAGGCCTTTCTTCTTCGGCGGCAGAACTGCTTACAAAATTTAGGGAAGATTTGGAGAACGACCTTGGTACACCGGCAGCTTTGAGCCGCGTTCAAAAAGCAGTTAAAGATTCTTCCCTAAGCCCTTCAGAGGCACTGGAACTTGTGGGGCGCATGGACAGCGTGCTTGGTCTTGGTCTTTTGAAGAGCGCAAAAGAGGCACTGCAGGCACAGGCGGCTTCCTTGTCTTCCGCTTCTTCTTCTTCGGCGGCGGCAGGCAGTGCGGTAAGCCACGAGGGTGACAGTGAAGCCGCAGAGATAGACGCTTTGGTTGCGGCCAGAGTTCAGGCTAAGAAGGACAAGAACTTTGCAGAGGCGGACAGAATCCGCGATGAGCTTACGGCAAGGGGCATTGTTGTTACGGACACACCCAACGGCCCTGTCTGGGAGCGCAAAAAATAAGTTTTTAGGGGTTCCCTTTTGGCAAATCTGGTTTACAAACCGCTTTTTGCTGCCAAACGTGTAACTTGCAAGAGGGTAAGATGTTTAATAGTAAAGAGGGTTCGGCACAGCAGATAAACTGCGCTGACCCGCAGGACTTTAGAAAAGTATACAATGCCACAATGCAGCTTCTGTTCAAGGTTTCGTTCCGTATTGTGAACGACGAGGAAGTTGCCGAAGATTTAGTACACGACTCATACATCAAGGCGAACGAAAAAAAGCTCGTGTTCCCTTCAATGGATGACGCAAAGTTCTGGCTTATACGCGTGGTAAAGAATGCATCGCTCAACTATGCAAAGCGCAAGGTACGCGAGGCAAAGGCCTACCACAAGGCTCTGTACGAAAACAGGCAGCACATGGATTCAGGCGAGACTGACCTTCTTAAGGCGGAGGCCATACAGAAGACCAAGGAAGCCCTGAACCTCTTGCCCGACAAGCTTAGGGAAGTGCTTATCCTGAGGGAGTACGGAGAGATGAATTACAAGGAAATAGGGCAGGCGCTGGGTATTACGGAAGGAAACGTAAAGGTCCGTGTATTCCGCGCCCGCGAACAGCTTGCCAAAATAATAGGAGAAGATGATGTCTACCTGTCCTGATTATGATATTCATTCAATTTACCTCGATGGTGAACTGCCCCAGGCTTATGTCGCTAAGTATGAGGAGCATCTGGCTTCATGCCCGGACTGCCAGGCAAAACTGGAAAAGCTCCGTAAGCTGCACAGGGTTTTTGCCCAGGATTCTGCTTCCGTGGAATTTGGCAAGGACCGCATGGAAGCTTCATGGGAAAAGCTTGAACCCCGCCTTAACTTTACAAGGACGATTGACACAAAGCCTGCAAGGAGCATTTCGGCTGCAAAAAAGATGGGCTATTTTGTCGCAGGCATTGCGGCCGCTGCCGTCTTTGGCATAGTGCTTCCATTTGGCCGCGGAAAGTCGGTTCAGGTGCAGGACTTCCACCCGGTTGCCCGTGCTTCGCTGGCCACTCCTGCTTCTACGATTTCCATGGATTCAATGCAACTCGATGCAGTTAACCTGCTTGGCAGCGTTCAGATTCCGTCCCTTTTGGGGGAAGATTCAGGTCTTGAAAATGGAGTGCAGGGACAGGCTTCATTTAACGGCAACTTTACTTCAATGCCAACATCAGCCTATGTGCGCAATGCATCGGTAACAGGCAACTATCCGGCGACCTACGATGTCTTTACTCCGCTTCCGGAAGAGGTTATTTCTGAGCAGCAGACAAAGACAAAGGGCTTCAACTTTAAGTTCTATTCGCCCTTTGCAAACATCTCCCTGGAAATAGGGAGCGGAAATTGAAGTTCTTAAGATTGTATTTACAGCTCCTCAAGAAATACCCGTTGGCGCGTCTTCTTTCGCTGGCGGGAATTCTTCTTTTGGCATTTGCCTTTACCAGCCTTGCCCGCCACAGTTCCCGAAAAAGGCCGGAAATACTTTCACTGATGCCGCCGGTAAGTTCACCCGGAGAAACCGTCATTATATATGGTGAGAATTTTGGAAGCGAGCGCTTTGATTCATTTGTTGAGATTTCAGGCTCCCGCATTACGTCTTCGGGATATTCTCTTTGGACTGACAACCAAATCCGCATAGTGCTCCCCCAGACAGTGGAGGATGGACTTGTTACCGTACACACCTCATCGGGAAATTCCAACCCTTCCTTCTTTGCAAAGCAATCTGGAATTCCCGTTGCTGTAAGGCAAAACCCCAGGACGTCGCTTCCCGTAATCAAGAGCATTGAGCCTGCAAGCGCAGAACCGGGCGACACGATTGTTATTACTGGCGCAAATTTTGGAAATGTGCGCGGAACTTCACAGGTCTATTTTTCTGCAAACCGTTCCTACACAAATGCCGCCGCCGCTCAGAAGCTCACTGGACAGGCCGGTGTTTACATTTCTGCCAATGAAATGGACTTTGACTATGAATACTGGAGCGACAGCGAACTTCACGTGCGTGTTCCCGACGGAGCTGCCACTGGTTCCCTTTACGTGCAGACTGCAAACGGGATGAGCCGCAACCAGCTTTTTACCGTTGAATACAAGGCAGGACGGAGTTCATATTCTTCAAGCAGGGTATATGTGGTGCAGGTTAACGCGGACATAGAAAACCGCGGTCAGGGGCAGGATTCCCGCATAACACTTTACATACCACGCCCACCGGTATGCGCATCCCAGCCTGTCGCAAACCTTACGGAAGTGAGCCCGGAGCCCCTAATCAAGAACGACCTCCACGACATCATCCAGCAGATAGACATAAGCGGTGGCAACGGAAGCAAGCAGCGCTTTAGCCAGGTTTTTGCAGTAGAAGTCTATGCCGTTACAAGCGGAATAGACAGCAGGCAGGTTAAGCGCTACTCGGACAGGCAGAGGCTTTTGTACTCAATGTTCACATCATCCGACTCCTGCGTTCCTTCTTCCAACCCGGCAATAATTCAGCTGGTGCAGTCTGTGGTGGGAAGGGAAAAGAATCCCTACAGGCAGGCCAAGCTTATTTACGAGTATTTAATAGAAAACTTTACGGTCTACCAGGAAGTAAGGGCAGGAAACGTAACAGTCCTTGACATGCTGGAGCAAAAGTACGGTGATGCATACGATTTTTCCGTAATGTTTACAGCCCTTTGCCGTGCAGCTGGAATACCGGCCCTCCCTGTTAGCGGAATACTTGTAGAAGACAACGCAACCACGCGCAACCACTGGTGGTCAGAAGTGTATTTTGAAGGCTACGGTTGGTTCCCTGTAGACCCGGCTCTTGGTGCCGGCCTGAATTTTGCCCCCCAGCAGGAAATTGCCAACAAGGCGGAATTCTACTTTGGCAATATGGACAACCAGCACATAATCTTTAGCAGGGGATGGACGCAGATAAAGCCCTCCCTTTTGAACAGCAAGATTGTCTACCGCCCAAGAACGTACGCCCTGCAGTCGGTTTGGGAAGAAGCCAGCGATTCCATGCTAAACTACAGTTCCCTGTGGAACAACCCTACGATTATAGGCATTGAGCAGATACATTAGCAGCCTGTCAATCCGAAGCGCAGGCCTGTCATTCCGAACGCTACGCCACTTTGCACTCACCTGCTGCAAAGTGTGTTTCGGAATCTGTGCTACAATAATGGTTAACGAGCCAATACATTAGTGAAGGAGTATATATGAATACAAAGGTTTTGAGTGTTGGAGGCTCTATAATTGCCCCCGGTGAAGTTGATACAAATTTCCTTGGCGAATTTTCCAAAATGGCCGTTGAATGGCTTACGTCTGATGCTGGAAACCGCCTGATTCTTGTTGCCGGTGGTGGTGCCCCTGCCCGCGTTTACCAGAACGCCTACCGCAAAGTTGCAGAGTCCTTTACGGAAGAACAGAAAAAAGCCGCCGCTTTTGCAAGTGATGCAGAACTTAACAATGCCTGTGACTGGCTTGGAATTATGGCAACCCGCCTTAACGCCCAGATTCTAAAAACCGTCTTTGGTCCCCTTTGCAAGAACGACGTTGTAACAGACCCAACTGCCGCTCCCGCAGACTTTGAAGGAAAAGTTCTTGTTGCCGCAGGATGGAAGCCCGGATTTTCCACGGACAACGACGCAGTTCTCCTGGCAGAAAAATACAAGGCCAACACAGTCGTAAACCTTAGCAACATAGAAAAAGTCTACACGGACGACCCCCGCAAAAATCCGGACGCAAAGCCAATAGACACAATCTCTTGGGCAGACTTCCGCAAAATCGTTGGCGACGAATGGGTTCCCGGCAAAAACTGCCCCTTTGACCCAATTGCAAGCCGCAAAGCCCAGGAGCTTTCCCTTACCGTAATCTGTGCCGGCGGAAAAAACATCCCCAACATCCGCGCCATCTTGGACGGAAAAGATTACGTAGGAACCACAATAAAATAAAGAATTCTTTTTTCTTTCTTCTGGACGGCAGGCCATTTTTTACTGTGCCCGGTCCTACAGCCCGGGCAGACTCTTCTCAAGATCCCCGCTTTCCGCGGTTTCAGCCCCGCCTCTGGCGTGGCCACTTCGTGCCGCTACAATCGGGCGTAGGCTGCTTTAAAATTCGCCGCTAAGATTCAAAATTTAGTATCTCACGAGCCTTTGCTATGTTCAGGGCATCGCTTGAAAGTGGAATCATAACAAGCTTTGCCCCAATCAATTCACCCCTTCCGCTGAATCAAAAAAAAGTCAATTTGTAATTGACCATTTTTATCTCAATTTGATGTAGGATTAATTATTGTGGATTATTACGACTACAACCGGCTCTTCCGGTAAAACACGTATTTCTCTGGCATGTGCCGGACAAAATATAATTTGACTTTAGGAGGTCAATATGAAAAAATTAGTTTTTGGGTTGGTTCTTTTTACATCGCTTGCTTTTACTGCGGTTGCGGAGACTCAGGCTACTCATGAAGAGCACAAGGAACAGGTGATTCTTGCGGTGAAATGTGTAGATGCAGAGTTTGGCTCCATGACCAGTGCCAAAAAGGGGAAGTTGTCTGGTAAAGAAGTAAAGATTCCTGAAGGCTGGCATGTGGTTTGTATGACGGCTAATAATGAGTATGTATACTATATTATAGAAAAGAACTAATCAACGCTATCTATCCCTGGAGCAGTATTTTCTTTTTGTTTGGAAACCGCGCCAGGGATTGAAGGGGCGTTGCTTGTCGGAGAAAATGGATGCGGGAGCGGTTCTCTCAACGGAGTTTCAGGCGACCCCGAAAAGCCTGGTGAAGCGCTTGCGTTCAGATGCCTAAATGGTATAATCTGGCTTTATGGAAGAGATTACAATTCCCATGGAAGTTTACAGGGCACTTACCGATTGTGTCCGTAAATTTCAGGAAAGCCAGAACAAGTACCTAAATTTTGTGGAAAGGACGATTGCTTGCCTAAACCTTATACAGGAGTATTATGCGCTAAAGTCGCCAGAGGTGCTTGCTGTACATTTTAAAAAGACGGAAGAAGAGCTAAAGAAAAGCGGCATTGTAGTGGAAAAAGACGACAAGTTTTATGACCTGCTTAGGAAATTCCGCGAGAGGGCAGGAATGGAAGAAGTTGACCTTTACACAAGGGCGGGCTTGAGCAAGGCTGTTTTTTCCAACATCCGCTCGGAAAAATCTGTTCCCAAACAGGAAAATGTTGTCTCCCTTGCCCTTACCCTAAAGCTTAACCTTTCAGAAACAAAGCTTCTTTTGGAAAGGGCGGGGCATGCCTTTGTTCCAGGAAGCGTCTTTTCCAAAATCATAACTGATGCGCTAAGGCAGAACCTTGGCAGCGTTGACGATGTAAACGAGCTGCTTGTCCGCCACGGCCTTGAACCGCTTGGCTCAAAAGTTCGCTAAGGGATGTTACAGGGAGACTTTTAGCGTGCGCAGGTAATTTTTTTCTTCCTCTGTAATCCTGTAGCTTTCTATGCTTTTTTGTATAGCCTTGTTGTGGGTCCATGCGTCCAATTTTTTTTGCTGAATGTAGGGCAGCACAATGTTGTACTGCTTTGCAAGTGCCGTTGCAAAATACCAGGCCCTCATCATGTTAACATAGTATTCATCAGACTTTACCTTTGCCACCATGCTTGCGTACTGGTCACAAAAGTTTTCGTCCAAGAAGTGCTGCATCAGCATTCCTATTGCAAAGCGGACAGTGTAGGTCTTTTCTGATTTTATCCATTTCTTTATGTAAGGAAGAAGCTTCTCTTTTTCTTTTTTGAATGACTTTGGCGAAAGCTGGTCACAGGTTGCCCAGTTGTCTATGTAGGGAAGAAATTTTTCTACATGGGATACGCATTTGTCAAAATCTTTTTCCAGTGAAATTACAAAGGCATGCAGCTGGTTTTCTTCAAAATATTTGTGGGGAAGGCCATTTAAAAATTCTTCAGGGGCGGCTGCCTTATCTTCCTTACTGACCAGTTCCTTTGCAAAGGCGCGTAGGGCAGGGGTGCGTATTCCAATAATGCTGTCGCGGTCAACCGTGGGAATTATCCTTGCAGTAAAGGCTGCGTACTGGGCATCTTGCAAGGAAAATAACTGCTCTTGTATTTTGTTTGTTTTCATGAAAAAAGGTTATAGCATAAATACAGCTTTGTAAAGCGGACAGGCTTTAACTTGCAATGACGCTTGAGGATGAGAATCCCAAGAAGATTTCAAGGCGGGCTCAAAATGCTTCAAGGGATTTCCGGTCATTTTATTCAAAGAGATTCTTGGAGAAATATCTGTCACCACGGTCGGGCAGGACTATGACAAAGTTTCCCTTGTGCCCCTGCTCGACAAATTTTACTGCGGCTGCAAATGCGGCTCCGCTGGAAGAGCCTGCAATGATTCCTTCCTTTTTGGCAAGTGTGCGTGCACCGTTGAATGCGTCATCGTCATTTACTTTTACAACACCGTCAACAAGACTCATGTCCATGGTTTTTGGAACAAAGTCGTTTCCGATACCCTCTATGTTGTAGTCGCCGTGCTCACCGCCAGCCATGCTGCTTCCGACAGGGTCTGCGAGTATTCCCTTTATATTTGGATTCTTTTCCTTTAGGTAGCGGACTATGCCTGCGTATGTTCCGCCGCTTCCTGCTCCCGCAATCAGGTAGTCAATTTTTCCTTCAAGCGCATCGTAGATTTCGGGGCCTGTAGTCTTGTAGTGGGCAAGCGGGTTTGCCGGGTTTTCAAACTGCTTAAGGCTTACGCTTCCCTTTATTCCGGCCTTGATTTCTTCAGCCTTGCGGGCAGCCCCCAGCATTCCTTCTGCTCTCGGTGTGTTTACAATTTCCGCCCCCAGGGCACGCATAAGCGTCTGCTTTTCCTGGGAGAATTTTTCCGGCACCACAAAGATTACACGGTAGCCCTTGTTTAGTGCTGCAAAGGCAATTCCAAGCCCGGTGTTTCCTGCCGTTCCTTCTACGATTGTACCGCCCGGCACAAGAAGCCCCTGCTCTTCTGCTGCCTGAACCATAAAGCGGCCTGTCCTGTCCTTTACGCTTCCGCTGGGATTGTAAAGCTCAAGCTTTGCAAAAAGACTGACGCCCTCCGGCATACCGACGTTGTTCAGTTTTACGAGCGGCGTGTTTCCGACCAGCTCCTGCATTCCATTGTAATACTTCATGTTTTTCTCCGCTTCTATTAGCCTTACTGCCTGCTGGATTCGATTGCCTGGTCAACGTCGGCAATGATATCGTCCGCGCCTTCAATTCCTACAGAAAGGCGTATGAGGCCTTCCGTGATTCCAACCTTGTCGCGGATTTCCTTGGGGATTGATGCGTGGGTCATGCTGGCCGGGTGGCATGCAAGGCTTTCTACTCCGCCAAGGCTTTCTGCAAGTGCAACAAGCTTTAGTGACGAAAAGAATTTCTTGATGTCATAACCTTCGTGCAGCTCAAAGGAAATCATGGCCCCGCCGTTTTTTGCCTGCTTTTTGTTCAGCTCGTAGCCAGGGTCCGTGGCAAGTCCAGGATAGTAGATGTTCCTTACTGCCGGATGCTTTTGCAGGTGGGTTGCAATTTTTTCCGCATTTGCAACATGGCGGTCTAATCTTACTCCCAAAGTTTTTATTCCGCGGATTAAAAGGAATGAGTCAAAGGGGCCTAGAACTCCGCCGGTGGCATTCTGTATGAAGGCGATTCTTTCTGCCAGGATTTTGTCGTGGACAACTGCAAGTCCTGCAACCACGTCTGAATGTCCGCCAAGGTATTTTGTTGCGCTATGGACAACGATGTCGATTCCCTTTTCAATCGGCCGCTGAATGTAGGGTGTCATGAAGGTGTTGTCAACGATGGAAAGGATATTGTGTTTTTTTGCAAGCTTTGCAATTCCTTCAAGGTCAGTGATTGTAAGCAGGGGGTTGGCCGGGCTTTCAATCCAGATGGCCTTTACGTCATCCGTGATTTTCTCTTCGAGTGTCTTTAGGTTTGTCGTGTCTTCTATTGAATAGCTTATGCCAAAGTTCTTGAAAATTTTGTCCAGTACGCGAAAGGTACCGCCGTAGACGTTGCTGGAGATAAGGATTTTGTCTCCGCTTTTAAATAGGCTTATTACGGCAGTGCTTGCAGCCATTCCTGATGCAAAGGCAAAGCCGTGGCTTCCTCCTTCAAGTTCCGCAATCAGTGCTTCAAGGGCTGCGCGTGTGGGGTTTCCTGTGCGGGAATATTCCCAGCCCTTGTTCTGTCCCAGACCCTGCTGCTCGTAGGTAGAAGTCTGGTAGATGGGAACGTTTACCGCTCCTGTCAGCGGGTCGCCGTAGATACCCCCGTGGATTAATGCTGATTCGATTTGCCTGTAGTTTTTTTCCATAATTTATTTCCTTATCATGCTAGAATAAATGCACGCACTTTAGCGCGCAAACCGCCTATTTTTAGATGGAACATTCGTCCACAAATTTGCCGATTTCCTTTATCATGCTGATTCTCCTGCCCAGTATTCCGTGCTCGGTCGGGTATTCAACCAGGCGGTGTATGGTCTTTGACGCATCGCTTTCCTGAGTTTCCTTGTCTCCGTTGGAAAGCAGCTTCCAAAGCGGTGCAATCATTTTGTCATTTATGGATACCGAATCGTAGAGGGCGGAAATTATCAGTATGTTTTTGTCCCTTACATTCGGGTAGGCATTTGTAAATTCAAAGTTACCGCGGTTTTTGAGGATGTCCTCGTAGATTGCATCGGTTCCGTCTGAGTTCAGGATTTTGCCCTCGTTGAGCAGTGCGCTAAGGTATTCTTCCTTGGACTTCTGCAGGAGGCATGTAGGGTCGTAGGGGGCAACGAGAATAAGCCCGCGAATCCATGGAATGCTCTTTCCTGCGTTGAGTGCTGAATTTCCTCCCATGCTGTGCCCTAGCAGGAAGATGTTGTCCCTGTCCACGGCATACTTTTTTGCAAAGTCTTCGCTCCTTGCGTGGACTGCAAGGTTGTAGGCATCTTCAACGCAGTGGGTCACGAGGTATTTTCCCTGGCTGCCCCAGGCTCCGCGGTGGTGGGGAACCAAAACAACGCATCCCATTCTGCAGAGGGCGTGGCTTATGTCGTCATTCCTTGCGCTGCCCGGAAAACCGTGGAGCATTATTACGCAGGGGTGGGGCTTTTTGAATTCTCCGCTGGGCCACATGATTTCTCCGTAGATATGGCTTCCTGCGCTTACAAAATCAAGTCCGTCATAGTTTGGAAGTGCATGGGCATCCATAGCTTCCGGGTCAGAAAAAAGATAGTTCAAGTTCAAATGCGGCATATTGCACCTCCTTTTAATTATTTTCCTGCTGTCAGCTTGTGCAGTTGGCAAGGTATTTTTTCATTTCTTCTATATAAATTTGCCCAACCTCGTTAAGGATGAAGTCCTTCTTTGTGATGTAGCCTATTTCCATCACGCGGTTGATGTTTTCGCGTGTCTCGCGGAAGGGGATTGCCGTGTATGTGGAACCGTTTAGCTCCTCGCTGATGATTCCCGAACAGAGCGTGTAGCCGTTGAGGCCAACCATCAAATTCAGCATGGAGGCACGGTCGTTGGTCTTTATGGTTCGGTGGTATTCCTTAGTTGAAAGGATTTCCTCCGCAAAATAAACGGAGTCGTTGTCGTCCTGCTCAAATGACAGGCAGGGGTAGCCCGTAAGCTCTTCAAAGCTGATGGACTTGTTTGATGCAAGTGGGTGTCCTTTCCAGAGGTAGACATAGGCCTTGCATTCGATGAGCGGGTGGAATTCCAGACCGTTGGACTTTAAAAGTTTTTGTATTACGCTGCGGTTAAAATCGCTCAGGTAGATTATTCCAATCTGGCTTTTGAGCAGAGTCACGTCTTCTATAACTTCCTTGGTACGAGTCTCGCGGATTGCGAATGCGTATTCCTCCGTATTGAATCTCTTGACCATTTCTACAAAGCTCTTTAGGGCAAAGGAATAGTGCTGGGTTGAAATTCCGAATTTCTTTTTGGAACTTTTTCCCTTCAGGTAGGGTTCCATTACCGTTTCGTAGTTAAGGTAGAGTTCCTTTGCGCTGCTTAGAAAGTCTTGCCCTTCCTGAGTGAGGGTTACGCCCCGGGAGTTGCGGTTAAAAATCTTGATTCCTAGCTCATCCTCAAGGTCGTGTATCGTGCTTGTGAGCGAGGGCTGGGATATGTAGAGCTTGTCTGCCGCCTTGTTCAGCGAGCCATATTCGGCAATACCTATAACATATTTTAGCTGCTGAAGAGTCATGATAAATCCTCCTTCAATTTGCCATGCTGTAAGCGTTGTTATAGGCAAAGGTTATAGTAAAACAAAAGCTTTGACAAATATAAATTATATATGAATCGTAATAGGTTATTCCTATAAAGTCAATAGGTTTTATAAAAATTATGGAAGAGAATGGAATCTATTGTAAAATTGTCTTTTCTTCTTTTTGCAGTATCTCTGATGGCCGGGACTTCAGTTTTTCTTGTAAACCATGGAAGGCCTTCCGCCTGTCTTGTAGTTTATTTCTTCGCGGATAACTTTTTCCTGAACCATGTAGCTTACGTAGTGGCGGACGGTTACAATGGAGATTCCAAGTTTTTCCGCAATTGTGTCTACAGCCTGCCAGCCAGGGTTTTCGTTAAAGTATTGCATTAAAGATTCCAATGTGCGCTTCTGGATTCCCTTGGGCAAGTCGTCCCTGTGGCTCTTTACAGATTTGGAAAAGAGGCTGTCTATGCAGCTTTGGTCAAGCGTTGTGTTTTGCTTTAAGGTCGTTATGCGCTCAATGAATTTTTCTAGCGAAATCTGGAAGCGTTCAAGCGTAAATGGTTTTATAAGGTAATCAAGTACGCCAAGATTCATTGTCGCTTCCAAAGTGGCGGTGTCGTTTGCGGCAGTTACCATTACAACTTCCGCCTGGAACTTTTTTTGCCTTATGTGCTTTAGGGTTTCAATCCCGTCCATCTGCGGCATGAATACGTCCAGCACTATAAGGTCCACCGCTTCTTTTTGCAGAAAGTCCAAGGCTTCCATTCCGTTCTTGCAGACAGAGGAAACAGAAAATTCCTTGTTCTGCTCAACGTAGTGTTGGTTTATCATTGCAACCATTGGGTCATCTTCTACGATTAAAACTTTATACATGCTAAATTCCTTGGTTTAGTCCCTCTTTAATTTTACCGTAAAACAGCTGCCTTTTCCAACCTGGGATTCCACAAATATCTCTCCGCCAAGGCTTAGGATAAGCTGCTTGGTGTGGTAAAGCCCAAGGCCACGCCCCTTTCCCTTAGTGGAAAATCCTTTTTCAAAAATTGCTTCCCTTATGTCTTTTGGAATGCCCGGCCCAGAATCCTGAACAATTAAAAGCAGGTCTCCCGGCTTGGAGTAGATGCCTATGGAAAGTTCCTTGCATTCCTTGTGGCTACGGTTCATTGCATCAAGTGCGTTGTCAATCAGATTGCCTGTAATTGTTACCAGCGCTTCTGAAGGAATGTCTATGTCTTTTTCTTTATAGGTGGAATTTTCCTTTAGGCTGAATTTTACGTTGCATTCACTTGCGCGTGCAATTTTTCCTATAAGCAGGGCTGCAAGAGAAGGGTTTTCTATGTTGCGCATTACAAAGGTTACGGTTTCCCTTTGTATGATGGAAATGTTCTGTATGTAGTTCTGCGCCTTTTCGTATTCACCAATTTGGATAAGGCCAAGGATAACGTGCAGCTTGTTTGTAAAGTCGTGGTTGTTTGCCCTCATTGAATCAACAAGGAATTTGGTTCCCTCAAAGTCTTCCGTAAAGCGGAGGAATTCTTTTTTTATCTTTTTAGAAATTGTTGCGCAAACCGCAAGCTCTATAAGGATAGCGACAATCGTTACCACAAGGAAGAGCAGTATTGTCCTTATTGTTACAGACCGCATGGAAGTCTTTAGCTGGATTGTCATTATAAAGCCCTGGTAGTTTCCGTCTTCGTCATAGACCGCAGAGTAGGTGCGCCTTTGCGGACCGGACGGGCCTGTGCTGTTTTCCGTAAAGTAGTCGGAGCGCTTTATGGAAAAGTCAGGATGGTCTCCGTCGTACTGGGTGTTTATAAGCTGGTGGTGGGTGTGGTAAATCCTCGTGTTGTTTTTGTCTACGATAGAAAAAATGTCCACGTCGGAAAGGGAAGACACAACACTGTCCATGTAGACGCAGAGTTCCGTCTGTGTCATGTTTTTTGTAAAGCTGTAAAGCCGCGTTATGAGTGCGGATGTGTTCTGCAAGTTCTGGTTAAAGGACTTGTTGTTGGAATTGATGTTTATTATCATTCCGCCTGCGCTAAGAAGAATCGTAACAAGGACGATTAGTATTACCTGTGTGGAAGTAATTTCTTTTCTAAGAAGGGTAAGGTTTCCTTTGTTTTCCATATTATTGACTATACCATAAAGCCAAAAATGGTGCTAGTTTTGAAAGTAAAAAAAATGACACTTTAGAAAGTAAAAAAAATCCTGGCTTACTTTTTCATTTTTTAACTTTCAAAAAAATTGAATGTTTTTTTTGCTTGGGCTATCATGCAATTGTCACTTAGAAAGAGCGGCAAAAAAAAATATTTATAAATAGAGGTTTTTATATGAACTTAGCTAATCTTTTGGAATCTGGAATGTTGGTTTGCTTTGGCTTTTCCTGGCCAATCAACGTGGTAAAGGCATACAGGGCACGCACTGCAAAGAGCACAAGCCTTGCATTCATCCTGCTTATCATAACAGGCTACGTTGCAGGAATCTGCGCCAAGCTTAACAACCACCAGTACAACTACGTTCTTGCAGTTTACTTCTTGAATCTTGTAATCGTAATGACGAATGTCTTGGTATATTTTAGAAACAGAGCGCTGGACAAAAAGCGCGAGGAGGTCTTTATGGGTTCAAACAATACAACAAAAGCAAACAAGGTAGTCTATGCACACGAAGAGCAGATTATTCTTGCAGACGAAAAGAAGGAGCCGTCAGTCAGCAGCATGGTTCTTCTTGGCGGCACATACGACAAGGAAATCCCTGCGGCAAAAATCAACGATGAGTTTGAATTGGAAACAGACCTTGTTAACACAAGCACATTTGCCCTCTCCCTCAAGAATGCAAAGGAATACTTCAAGAAGTACGTCGCTTCTATCAATATGGAAGGCATCATCCTTCACTTGGGCGAAGAAGACAAAGATCTCTTTGCCACAAACCCGACTGAGTTTGACAACCTCTACCTTTCCCTGCTTTCCACAATCAAGATGGTAAACAAGAAGTGCAGTCTTGCCTTGGTTTCTCTTGACAATCCAAAGAACGATGCCCTCGTTGCAGAGATGAACAGGCACATCGAAGGCATTGCTTCATCCGAACAGGCTGACTTTATCAACCTTGAGAGCGCAACCCTCTGGAATCCAAAGGCCACAAAGGCTTCCTCCGACTTTGCACGCAGCATGGGCCTGAACGTAAAGAAGCCAATTTATGATGTGGCAAAGATTGTCTACAGCTATGCAGCACAGAACATTGCTCACGATGCTGGAAGACTGAATATTGCAGGATAAGCCTTTCCATTCTTCTTTGGAGCAGCTTGCTTGTTTTACTGTCCTTGTCATTAGCGCGCCATGTGTTCACGCAGCGTAGCTTTTCAGCGTGGCGCGTTATCTGATAAAAGAAACTTGGGGGTAACAAATGACAAGGCGGCCATTCGTTACCCGCTTTGCAGGGCTTGCCCACCTTGCGGTGCGCGGCCCGTCACTTCGTGCCGGTCGCCTTCGGCCCCTTCCAATCGGGGCTAGGCTCTGTTTTTCTGAGGATTAGATTCAGAAATGCGCCATTTCCTCCCATTTTTAAGACCTGATTAAGAAAAGTTTCTTTTTGTACGATAATAAAAGTCATTAGCAAAATAAAAATACCCTTCTTTGTTTCTGTAAAGCAGCAAAGTTTTATGGAGGTCGTTATGGTTCAAGAAGTTGCTTTTTCGTCCAACCAGGATATGGATTTGGCCCTAAAAGATGTTTTTGGACAGCTTAAGAGAAGCCCGGATTTATGCACGGCAGTTATTTTTTTTGCAAGTGCCTGCTACAATTTTCCTGAACTTGCAAAACGCATTCGCGAACATTTTCCAAAGAGCCAGGTTCTTGGAACAAGTACGTCTGGCGAAATAAGCTCAGAGGGCTTTTCAAAAAATTCACTTGTCGTTACAACCCTCACAGACAATGTTACAATGGTTTCCGGAGTAATCTTTGACGACACGGACAAATTTCCAATCGTAAATAAATCCAAGATTGCAGAGGCTGCAAAAAAGGTAGGAATCACCCTTGGCCAGAACGGTGCAAACCATGATGCCTTTGCGCTAACATTTATAAACGGCCTTTGCAATGCGGAAGAATCCACAATGGCGCTTTTGAATGCAGTCATCGGAGACAAAGACTTTATAATTGCAGGCGGTTCCGCAGGCGATGACCTTGAATTCAAACAGACTTACGTAAGCTACAATGGCGAGGTTGTTTCGCGAGGGGCTGCGGTCCTTTTCTTTAAGACCAAGAAGCGCTTTATCATAAAGAGGGAAAATATTTTTGCCCCTTCCGGAAAGAGGATGCGCCTTTCCGATGTGGACATAGAGTCTCGTACAATAAAAACAATCAACGGTCAAAGTCCAAGAAAGATGTATGCAAAGACTTTGGGCATTACGGAAGCAGAGGCACAGAATGCGGCTTTGCAGCATCCAATGGGGCGTGCTTACGGAGAAGACGTATTTATTTCTTCCATAGCAAATTTCAATCCGGACGGTTCAATCGGTATGTACTGCCGTGTCCTTCCCAATTCCGAAGTTGAACTTATGAATCCGCTTGACCCGATTAAAATTGCCGACGAAACTTGCGCTTCTTTTGCAAAAGAAATTTTCAGGCCGGGCTGTGTTTTGCTTGTAAACTGCATCCTCCGCACAATCGGCTTTGAGCAGAAGCATTTGACCACACAAGTTGCAGCGGTGTGGAAAAAATATTTCCCGGTGTTTTGCGGATTTTCCAGCTACGGTGAGCAGATGGACCGCCTTAACTTTAACCAGACACTGCTTGCAATCGTAATAGAAGCGTAAGGGCATTAATAAGGAAGTGAATCATGGAACAGACATACAGCAAACAGACGCTTGTTCAGGCAGGCTTTGACATAACAAAAATTCTTATGGACATGGCTAGCCGCGAGAATGACGGGAATTCATTTTTGCGCAGTTATCTGGACAACCTTACTTCTGAAGACGGCATATACAAAAAGCAGTCGGAAGCTTTGCAGGATTTTTCTGATACAAGCCTTAGGATAAGGGACACCACTCAGGAAATCCTTGAATCCATTCAGAAGAGTTCTGTAAAAATAGACGGCATCTATTCGCAGCTGGAAGAACTCAACAGAAAGATGGACGAGATTCAGAAAAAGCGCCACGAGATGGACCGCGAGATGAACGAGCTTGAAGAATTCATCAAAAAAATCCGTGGCTTTGTAGAGAACATCCAGAATATTTCTGACCAGACAAACCTGCTTTCCTTTAACGCCTCTATAGAAGCAGCCCATGCAGGTAGTGCCGGTGCAGGATTCCGCATCATTGCAAACGAGGTTAAGAAGCTTTCCGAACAGACGCGCTCCACGTCGCTTGACATTGGCCAGCACATTGAGGAACTCAACAGAAGGGTTGCGACCGTTGTAAGGAGCAATGCCCAGTACGATGAATTCCTTAACCAGATAAGAAGCCTTACGAAAGATTCCAGTTCTTCCCTTGAAGAAATTAAAACCGACTCCATGCACAACGCAGATGCCACCGAGTCCATGTACCAGGACATCAAGGCCAACCAGGAAAACATCATGCGCTCTTCCAAGGAAGTTGAACATTCCAACATCATGCAGGTGAACGAAATTGTCCGCCGCGAAACGGAAGCCTCCATCATGATGAACGACAGGCTTTCCTTCCTCTTGCAGATGAACAATCTCTTTGATTACATTCAGAATCACAAGATAGAGGAATAGAATATAGTGTTTACTGAAAAACTCTTTTCAAGGGAGTACCCTTGGACCCCTAACTTGGAGGGGGAAAACCTGCTCAGAGTCCGAAGCCCGCTGTATTTCCCCCTCCAAGCCTCCCCCTTTCCTCGGGCACGGCTTAGGGCCATATCGCTCAACGTTTCGCGATATGCCTAAGAACCCGGATTCTTTTATTCGCGCGGAAGGGTTGAATACCCCGCCCCTTGGGGCGGAATAAGGGTATTCAACCCTGACTGCAATACCTTTTAAGAACAACGCACACCTCGTTGGTTCGAGTAAGGATGTTTTGATACAGGGGGATTCGTTTTATGAGGAACTCATACCCCGTAGCTTGCTGCGGGGTGCGTTGATTCACTGTAATTTTCATCCTGATACAGGCTGTTTCCTTTGGAGACCAGTGCAAGTTTTTTCAGTAAGCACTATATAAGTTTTTTGTTGTAGAAAATAAATTGTCAGGGCAAAAAAAAGGCGCACCGGAAAACCGATACGCCTTCTATTTATTTGCTAGAATTGCTTAGGAATTACACCAATCCCTGAGCTACCATTGCAGATGCAACCTTTACGAAGCCTGCGATGTTTGCGCCGGCAACATAGTCACCTTCTGTGGCGTACTTCTTTGCTGTCTCGTAAGCGTTGTCGTGGATGTTGGTCATAATCTGCTTGAGCTTTGCGTCTACTTCTTCGAAGCTCCAGCTAAGGCGTTCTGAGTTCTGGCTCATTTCGAGGCCGGAAACTGCAACACCACCTGCGTTGGCTGCCTTTCCAGGTGCGAATATAACCTTGTTCTTCTGGAAGTGCTCGATTGCTTCTGCGCGTGTAGGCATGTTTGCACCTTCTGCTACAAGCCATACTCCGTTTGCAACCATCTTCTGTGCATCTTCAAGATAGATTTCATCCTGAGTTGCGCATGGGAATGCAAGGTCAGCCTTTACGCCCCAAGGTTTTTCTCCCTTGAAGAACTTTGCCTTTGGATATTTTGTAAGGTATGTGTCTACCTTCTTGTGTTCTGCGCGGAACTGCTTTACGAATTCAAGCTTTTCCTGTGTGATTCCTTCTTCATCAAGGATGTAGCCGGAAGAGTCAGATAATGTGATTGCCTTTCCGCCAAGCTGTGTGAGCTTTTCTACAGCGTACTGTGCAACGTTACCGTCTCCAGAAACAATGCAAGTCTTTCCCTTGAAGTCCTTTCCTACTTTCTTGAGCATGCAGTCTGCAAAGTAAATAAGACCGTAGCCTGTTGCTTCTGTACGTGCAAGTGAACCACCGAATGCAAGGCCCTTTCCAGTAAGAACGCCTGTGTATTCGTTGCGGAGTCTCTTGTACTGACCGAACATATATGCAACTTCGCGTCCGCCAACACCCTTGTCACCGGCTGGAACGTCTGTGTCTGGGCCAATGTGGCGCTGGAGTTCTGTCATGAAAGACTGGCAGAAGCGCATAACTTCTGCATCGCTCTTTCCGTGTGCGTCAAAGTCTGAACCACCCTTGCCGCCGCCCATTGGGAGGGTTGTAAGGGAATTCTTTAAAACCTGTTCAAATCCGAGGAATTTCAATACATCAAGACCAACTTCCGGGCTAAAGCGTAAGCCTCCCTTGTAAGGTCCGATTGCACTGTTGAATTGAACACGGAAGCCACGGTTTACGTGAGCCTTTCCCTGATCATCTGTCCACGGAACACGGAACATGATAATGCGTTCCGGTTCTACAAAGCGCTCAAGAACGGCATTCTTTTCCAGTTCCGGCATTTTGTCTACAACCGGGGAAATTGTTTCGAGAACAAGGCCTGCAGCCTGGAGAAAGTGTCCTTGATCTGCATAGCGTGCGCTGATTTCGTCCCATACACGTTTGCAGTAAGCGTTCTTAATATTGTATTCCATATTATAACCTCTTAGCCCTGCGTCTTCTCCGCAGGTGCTAGCAATATACTAAAGTATTTTTATTTCTTTGTAAATAAAAACTGTGCATATTTATGCAATTTTTTGTATTTTTCTTGCGGCAGTCTTTTATATATGAAAATCAGTTTTTACGGTAATTTCTTATGCGAGCAACTCAGGAGAACAGTTCTGGGCGTAACGGAAGGAAAATCTGGGTGAAAATCCATTTGCGCGGAGCGACCGAAGGGAGTCAGAGTCCTATTACCGCGCACCATGGATTTTCAGCCAGATTTTCCTGGGAGTGGAAGCCCAGAACTGTTCTCCGTGTTTTTTTTTACAATTATTCTAATGTTAAGAAAAGAATTTTCTGCTATACTTGCTTTAAAAAAATAATAAAAGGAAAGAAAAAAATGTTGGAAAAGATGGGGGACTTTTTTAATGCCCGCTTGGATGGCTATGAAGAGCACCAGATGAATACGATTGAGTCCGCTCGGGAGTTTTATCCTTTTACGGCTGCCTGTCTGCCAAGGAATGCCGGGGCAAGGGTTTTGGATTTGGGCTGCGGTACCGGGCTTGAGCTGGAGGAGTTTTTTAGGCTGAATCCGGCTGCGGTGGTTACGGGAATTGATCTTGCCAAGGGTATGCTGGATTTTTTGCGGGATAAATTTGCGGACAGAAAGATTGAGCTTGTCCTTGGTTCCTATTTTGAGCTGCCTTTTGGAGAGAGTCGTTTTGATGCGGCTCTTTCCGTTGAGTCTTTGCATCATTTTACTAAAGAGGAAAAGATTCCGCTTTATGTAAAGCTTAGGAAGGCTCTAAAACCTGGGGGGTATTTTATTCTTACTGACTATTTTGCCTCTTCTGATGAAGATGAGGCTTTTTTGCGCGGGGAGCTTTTGCGCTTGCGAAAGGAGCAGAACCTTCTCGACGGTGAATTCTACCACTACGACACTCCGCTGACGGTGGCCCACGAGACGGAAGCCCTTCTTGAGGCAGGGTTTTCTTCTGTGGAGGAACTTAAAAGCTGGGGAGCGACACATACGCTTAGGGCTTGGCGGTAAAATCTGGAGGCAGTTATAAGAGCGCACAAACTTCTTTGACTTCTTTTTCTAAGCGGGAAAGTAGCTCTTCTTCCAGAGTCTTTCCTGTTGCATAGGAAAGTTTTTCCCGGAATATCCCTTGTTCCTTTCGGTAAAATTTAAGGTTGCTCACAAAATTTCTCTGATAGAGTTCATTTTTAGAGAATGCCATTTTGACATGATAATTATTACAGAATTAAACTAACATTAAGTTGTAATTTCTTGATATTTTTGATATTGTAATGCGTAAATACAGTAAAAAGTTAAGATTTTTGCTTATTTATTGATAATAATTTTGAGATAATACAGTTTGGGAATCAGGCGTATTACTTGGAGGTTTTTATGTTGAAAAAAAGTTTTAAGGCATCCATTAGCTTTCTTTTTGTGATGGTCATGATTGCCCTGGTCGTTGCTTGTGGTGGCGGCGGTGGGTCAGGTTCTGATGGGGATGATGATGCTTCTTCTTTGGAAAGCCTTGAGTGGTCGGCAACTCCAGTCTCTGGAGGAATCCAATTTTCAATAAGTTCCTTGCCAGAAAAATACAGGTATAACTATGCTGTTTCTATAACAGACGAAAACGGAACAAGGTGTACTCCCAAATGGAATAATAAAGCCCAGGCTTGGACAGGGGTCTACCCGCTTGTAACAGGCGGAAGTCAATACCGCTTCACTCTACACATAGACAAAGGCAACGATTCCAAAGCTTTGGAACATGATATGGTTACTGCAATAGGGGGATTGGGTGAACTTTCCTATTCTGCCCCAGGAAATGTAACTTTGGAAAGTAAAACTGGGGCTCAAGCCAGAGCTGCAGGCTATTGGGTGGATGACGGTATTAGCGATGGGGAAAACGTGCTTTGCATAAGTGTATCTGCAGATCTTATGACAAATTCTTATATTAGAGACCCTTATGTTAAGCTTGACTTTTTTAATGGAAACGGAATGACTTCTACTACTTGGGATGGCACATGGATAGGAGAAATTAGTATTACTGGTGATATTACTCCACCCATACCTCCTACTACAATGGAAAGAAGTGTCTTTGACGACATTACAAACGATATGATGAGTGGTGCGGGGAACAGAAAAATCTTTGTACAAGCAAGTTTTGCATTCGAAGTTCAAGGTTATACAGACTTTGAGTATTCGTCAGCAGTAATAACGTCGTCCGCAATCAACTATCCGTGGTGAAGCGTTTTATTGATGCGGAATTATATTCTAACAGCAATCCCCCCTGGGGTGTTGCGGGGCTTTGCAAAGGGGGTGCCCCGCAGAAGGGGGTGTGCCGAAGACCTTGGGCTGAGGCCAGGGGGAAGGCTTTCCCCCTCATGTATACTCTTAAGGCTATTTAATTGTCATTGTAATTTTTTTTGCAATGTAGTAAGATAGGCGCGATGTATGCTCTTAGGTTGGCGCTAAAAAACGTCATTTCAAGGAAAAGTTCTCTTGTAATTATACTTTTTATCTCGTTTGCGATTGCGCTGCTATTTGTTTCCAATGCTGTGTTTGACGGTACGGATCACGGTTTGGAGCGTACTTTTATTAACAGTTTTACAGGAAACATAGTCCTTCGGCCAAAGGTGGACTTTCCCCTTAGCCTTTTTGGGGACGAAACGCCTGTTACGGGGGCTCTTTCTGAAATTCCTACTCTTGTGCCCTATGCAAAGATAAAGGAGCTTGCCCTTAAGACAGAGGGAGTCAAGGATGTGGTTCCCCAAGTTACGGGCTTTGCGGCTCTTAACGTGAATGACTGCCGCATTCCCATGTCGTTTTTTGGAGTTCCGGGTGGTCAGTATACGGGACTGATGTCCAGCATTAAGATTATTGAGGGGCGGGCTTTTGCGGACGGAGAGGCTGGAATTATGCTAAGCAAGGATGCCCTGAAAAAAATCAATGAAGAGGCAGGTACGGAGCTTGGCGTTGGTTCGGAGCTTCAGGTTTTAGCGGGTAACGGTGTTTCCTTTACCATACGCTCACTTCCGCTGACAGGAATATATACTTACGATTCGCAGAATCCTACGCTTTTTAGGATAGCCCTTGTTTCTCCGCAGACCCTGCGCGACCTTATGGGTATGCAGGACTTTTCGGAGGCGGTTAAGATAGAAGATTCCCAGATTAATCTTATAGAAGAAAACGATTCCATTGATTCCATAGACGACCTTTTTGGTGCTGCCGGTGATTTTGAGGGGGACGAGGCAGCGGGAGGTCCTGAGCTTTTGCAGAATCCTTCGGATGGGGATTCCGGCGCTTCGGCTGGCGGGATATTGGAAGGTGAAAGTTCCGTGTGGTCATATATCATCTGCATGACGGATGCCTCTGCAAACGAGAATAAAATCATCAGGCAGCTGAACAAGGCATTCGGGGAAAATGAATGGGCTGTCCAGGCAGTGAACTGGCGGGATGCGGCCGGCGGTTCGGTATACATTTCCTTCTATTTAAGAATCATCTTTAACATAGGAATTGTCCTGATTCTGCTTACTGGCTTTATCGTGGTGAACAATACGCTTACGGTTTCTTCCATATCAAGAATAGGCGAGACTGGTACCATACGCGCTCTCGGTGCAAAGCGCGGCTTTGTGATAGGTGAATTCCTCTGCGAGACGTCGCTGCTTACTGTGACATCTGGCATAATCGGCTGCATTTTGGGCTGTCTCTTTACCTTCCTCTTGCAAAGGGCCCAGATTGGCATTTCCAACACTTACCTTATGCAGCTTTTTGGCGGGAAGACTCTTACCCTTGCGGTTACCGCTTCAAATGCCGTACAAAACCTCGTTTTGTCCGTAGTCCTTGCCGTGGTTGGCTGCGTCTATCCTGTTAGGGTGGCTCTCAGGGCAACTCCTGTTGAGGCTATGAGGAGGCAGGTGTAATGTTTTCCAGGGCAAAATTCTATGCAAATCTGGCAGTAAAATCTATCTTGCAGAACAGGGCACAGTACCGCTCCCTTTTTGCGGTCTGTCTTTTTGGCGTTGCGATAATCCTTGCCTCCGTCCTGATTACAGATGGAATGGTTCATGCTGTCCAGCAGAGGGCAAAGCTCTATTACGGCGGTGACCTTCAGTTTATGGGCGGTTCAAAGGACTTTGACATTCACAATCCTGGTGAATTCCTAGAAAAGATAAGACCCCATGTTGCAAATGACGTGAAATTTTACAAGCGCTTTGACTATGACGCACAGAATTCGGCATTTTACTACGAGGGGCAGAAAATCCGCCAGAGGGTTTTCAAGGGTGTTGATTTTGAGGACGAGAAGGAACTTTTCAAAAGCTTTACCTTTGTAGAGGGTGGAGCCCATGTTTCCCCAGAACACAACACGATGATTATTTCCGAGCCAATAGCGGACCGTCTTGGAATTCATGCAGGTGACATGATTACCCTGCAGCTTTACACGATAGGAAACTATACCAACACGATGAATCTTGTGGTTACAGGAATATTCCAGGATGCCAGCCTTTTTGGGATGTACACTTCCTACATAGACATACAGAGCCTTCGTACGGCAACAGGCTACTCGGAGAACTATACAAACAGGATTTGCCTCAACTACGGGGAGAGGTCTCCGTCTGCAAAAGAAGTGCTTTCCCTCCAGTCTGCCTTGGAGAAGGAATTCAACATGTTCCCGCTCACGGATGACAAGCAGGCTTTTTATGCCGTACTTTTTGACGATGTTACGCCAAAGCCTATTTATGCCCTTATTACCCTGGATGCAAACATAAAGGACTTGCAGATGGTCATAAAGGCACTTT
>Ga0310691_10000155_pt1 | contig 138923 bp, 129 predicted proteins | sample 176DNAGHGlowgp2_FD_203887 | JGI IMG/M metagenome (GOLD analysis project Ga0310691, IMG submission 203887) | Sheep rumen microbial communities from Palmerston North, Manawatu-Wanganui, New Zealand - 1766 DNA GHGlow gp2 (v2) (version 2) | ecosystem: Host-associated > Mammals > Digestive system... | reverse complement strand
ACAGAGGGATGGAAGAACAGGAGCAAAACGGTGTTACAGTTCCCAGAAGTGCAGCTACGCAGTTAGCACCAATACCATGGAATCTGCCCAGGATTTTCTTAGTTCGCTCCGGCGGGAAATAGCTCTGAATATACGAGATTATCAGGATCAATACAGCAAGAAGTACCATGATCTTGATGGTATCATAAAGAAAGAATTGTATGCTGCCGCCGATCCTGTTTTCAGTATTCAGGCCAAAAAAAGACAACATCTGCCCGATCAGCCTATTCAGCCACTTCATTCCAAGAATCTCGTCTTGAATTAGCGTCCACATAAAGAGCCCTCCGATTCATAAATTGAAATACGTCTATATTTATACGTTTTTATAAGCTGTGCAGAAGCACAGCCTATAATTATCACTCTTTACAACAGCTCGGATCCTGTCCAGTCACTGCTGTCAATTCCTGTAATACCGAAATTGCTTTCAATGCGCCATCCGGCGAGATGGAATAGTGCATCCACTTTCCTTCTTTTCTTCCGACCACCACACCAGAATCACAGAGAATCTTCATGTGATGCGAAAGTGTGGGCTGGGTAATATGAAGATCGTCCAACAGAACGCAGGCGCATTTTTCTCCACCCTGTAGGAGCTTCATGATTTTGATGCGGTTTTCATCACAGAATGCCTTGAACATCTCTGCTGTTTTCTTATTTGTTAATTCCATCCCGATCACCTCACATTGAAGTTTATCTATCTATATTATATTTACGAATTTCAATTTGTCAATACATAAATTTCAAGGACGGCAGTTTTCTTGCCGCCCGATACCTTATGCGTAGATCAGATCGTTGTTGGCCACCTCTACAGCCCGATCCCGGATATTGTTCATCCGCTGCACCCAGAGCATTTGATTCTGGGCCTTGAGTTGTTCTGTGACGTTCTCCCGAGCTGCCATTTTGCTTTACCAGCTCAAGAAACATGTTTTCCGCCTGCTCGTTTAGATCGGCCAGATAACCGTTCAGCTTGCCTGTGATCTGCAGCTCTGTGTAACGGTTCCTTTCTCAAAGTCAAAATCCTCCGGCGTGAGTGCCAACAGCTCACCTTCCCTTCCGTATTGACCCACGGAAGGGAAAAGATGCCGCCAGCATCTTGGAGATGATCCGTGCCTGGGCTCTTCTTGCCGAAAAATACCGGGCTGGGGAGATTACAAAGGATGACTACGATAAATGGCGTTATAATTATCCGCAGTACGATGCTGCGGAAATATGGGCGCATGTCTCTTCACAAGAGTTGAGCGACGCTTTGGTTAAATCATTTCAGGAAAAACTCCGGAATGAATGATGTGAATGTATTTCATGCGGCTTGTTGAGCGCCTCTTGCTTTCTCTTTATTAATCGAATAACGAAAAGAGCTGCCTGACTTTCAAAATCAGACAGCTCTTTTCGTTATTCGATGGAGTTATTTCAGATGTTGCCAAAACGTTGCCAAACGCCGGTTTTGCCTCTCAAAAGTCAAGTATTTATACGGGTTTCCGACGTTTTTGCAATCATTCCCACTCGATGGTGCCGGTGGGCTTGGGAGTAAGATCCCAGAGGACGCGGTTGACGCCCTTGACCTCGTGGGTAATGCGGTCGACGATATGGGTCATGAGCTTGAAGTCCAGCTCTGCGACCTCGGCGGTGACGGCGTCGACGGTGTTGACGGCACGGATCACGACCGGCCAGTCATAGGTGCGCAGGCCATCGGAAATGCCGGTGGATTTGAAGTCGGGGACGATGGTGAAGTACTGCCACACCTTGCCCTCCAGACCATTCTTCTTAAACTCTTCGCGCAGGATGGCGTCGGACTCGCGCACAGCCTCGAGGCGGTCGCGGGTGATGGCGCCGACGCAGCGCACACCCAGACCGGGGCCGGGGAAGGGCTGACGGTAGGCCATGCCGTCGGGCAGGCCGAGGGTCTTGCCGACCACGCGGACTTCGTCCTTGTACAGGAACTTGACCGGCTCCACCAGTTCAAAGTTCAGCTCGGGAGGCAGGCCGCCCACGTTGTGGTGGGACTTGACGGGCCCGGACTCGAGAATGTCGGGATAGATGGTGCCCTGAGCGAGGAATCTGATGCCGTCGAGCTTCGATGCTTCTTCGGCAAAGACGTCGATGAAAACCTTACCGATGATCTTGCGTTTGGTCTCGGGATCAGCAACGCCGGCAAGCTGATCCAGGAAACGATCCACCGCATCAACGTAAATGAGGTTTGCGTCCATCTGGTTGCGGAAGACCTCGATGACCTGCTCGGGCTCACCCTTGCGCAGGAGGCCGTGGTTGACGTGCACGCAGACAAGCTGCTTGCCGACAGCCTTGATCAGCAGGGCCGCGACGACGGAGGAATCCACGCCGCCGGAGAGGGCCAGCAGGACCTTCTTGTCGCCGATCTGGGCCTTGAGAGCGGCGATCTGCTCGTCAATGAAGGCCTGGGCAAGCGCGGGGGTCGTGATGCGCTCCATGGTTTCGGGACGTCTCGCTTGTTCCATAGTACATTCTCCTTCTTCGATTTGTTTTTTTGTTGCGGTTATTATACAGCAATCCGCCGCCTGCAACAAGTTTTTTTGTACTCCGCCGCATAGAAATTCAGGCGCCGCGCCGCATTGAGTTTGTAAAAAATTACCGAACAGCGCCGGGATCGTCTTTACGTTCCCGGCACTGTTCAATGATTACTCTCCGCGGATCTCCACGGCCAGGCCGTTGAGCTCCACACCCGCGTCGGCGGAGATGAGGATGTACTTATGCCCGTCGATCACACGTGTCTGGATGAGATGGCTGTTTTTGGGATCGACGCTGATCTTGACCTCGGGGGTCTGGATGTCCATGCGGCTCGCGCTGGAAATGTTTGCCGGGCGCAGCGGAGTTCCCTCCCCCAGCTGCTCGACACATTTGGTGCAGAAGGCCTCTGCATGCTCGGGGCTGACGCCGCTGTTTTCCAGGATATCACCCATTTCGCGCTCACTGAGCGTGAGCGGTTCGGGGTCCTTGCTCTCCTTATGCAGCACCATGCGCTCGGAAAGCTGTTCGTGTACGGCCTGCACCACGTCAAAGCTGCAGTCCTTTTCAAGGCTCTCGCTCAGGATCTCGCCGAACAGCTCCTTTTGCCGCCCGGCTGGGATGGGAGCTTCGGTGTGGAAAACCGCATCGACAAAGTCCTGGTGGTCCTTGCCGCTGTCTTTGGTGTAGAAGAGGGCGTTATAAATATTCGCGGCCCGGTCGTCAAAGGTCGGGAAGAGGAAGCCCAGCTCCGGCGCGCTGACAGCCTGGCCGATGGCGGCGGTGTGAAAGCGCTTTTCTTCCGGGGCGTAGCCCAACTCCGCCTTGCCCTCCTTCACCGGGCAGACACAGCAGACCAGATACTTGTAAAGGTCTCCCCCGCTGTCCTCGTCGCGCTGTCCGTCCTTGCCGTAGTGCGGCACGTCATACACGTCATAGGCCATGAGGATGAGATAGTTGCGCTCTTCCATGTCGAGCTTGTCCACGATGCAGCGGCAGAAGGCCTCGCGCAGGGTCTCGTCCTGGAGCTCTGTCTTGCGAAGCTGGGACAGGAGCTTGTATTCCTCCCCGTCCATGACCTGCTTGGTGGCAAAGCTGATGTCCAGCAGGTTTTTTCCCAACGCGCCCGAGAGGGACTTTTTGAGAAGGGCAAGATATTTCTCCGCCTCCGTCTGTGTCAGCAGGCCCAGGGATTCGTCAAAGCTCGCGATGATTTCCTTGCTGGTATTTACATAGCAGCCGTAGAGATGCTGGATATTATTGTGATCCGGGCGAAAGCGCCGGCGGATCTCTCCGAGTTCTTTTTGGTTCATGGTATTCTCCTGTTGTTGTTTTTTGCGCGCAGGACATTATGCCACAAGTGCGCGGAAAAGTCCACCCAAAAAATACCCCTCTCCTTATTGCGGAGAGGGGCGCATTCAGCGAAGAATCTTTCTGACGAGAAGATAAAGCAGGTACACCAGCCCTGCTGCCGCGGAGGCCATGAGAAAGCCGACGATGCTGTAGACGATATCTTCAAGTTCGAGTCCTCCGGTACCGGTCACCTGCTGGCCGACCTCAATGGCGAAGGTGATGAACAGGACCGCCATAAACGAAAACAGCCACGCCATGATTCCCGACCTGCCGAATTTTGTCAGCAGCCTGAATAGCGGAAGGAGCAGCAGGAAAAGGAGCAGCCCGAAAGCGGCCGTGACGATGAAGTGCATTTCCTTATCGGAGTACGGCGACGCAAGCATCCGGTTATATTCCGCAAGCTTATCGTGGACACGGGCGATATAAGCTACCGCCTGATAAAGCCAGAATCTCAATTGTCCCATACCGGCACCTCCTCCGCCCAGTATACGCAAGGCCGCAGGAGAAATCAGGGGAATCGTGCGCGCAATTTCTCGTTGAGCTTGCTGTAGATACGCTCGATAAACCACGGCTCCGTGCAGGCCGCAAGCGCCTGGTCCAGCGTAAACCACCGCACGCCGCTGTTCTCCTCCTCGCACACAGTGAGCGGATCGGAATCGTCTGCCTCCAGAAGGTAGGTGACGTTCAGATGCAGATGGCTCGGTACATAGGCGCCGCGCTTTTCATGCCCGTCCACCGTGAGGGACTCGAGCGAAAAAATTTCCTTGCTCAAAAGCCGTGCCGACCTGACGCCTGTCTCTTCCCGCACTTCACGCAGGGCAACACGGGCCAGGTCCTCATCCCCGTCTGCGTGGCCGCCGGTCCAGGACCAGGAGTCGTAAATTTTATGATACACCATCAGCACCTTGTCCCGGGTGGGGTTGACTACCCAGGCCGAGGCCGTCATGTGCGCTGCGAGATTCGTGCGGGAAAAGGCATCGTCGTTCCTTGCCAGGAAATCAAGGATCAGCGCCTTGTCCGCCGTCTCCTGTTCATTGAAGGGGATATAGCTTCGGATCGCCTCGCGGATGTCCATGATCTCAGCCTCCGATCAGATCCAGATATGCCCTGATGTCAAAATCCCGCACCGGTTCATCCCTGCGCAGGTAGAGCGGATGGTGGGGGTGCCCCTTGTTGGAGCATTTTCCGGCGCACAGCCAGCGCGCACTGTACTCCTCCCCTGCCGAAACCATATCCCGCACACAGAGAGACAGATAGCTCCGCTTCTCGATGATGGTGCCCCAGGCCGCCCAGACTGCCGGTCGGCGTCCCGCGCCCACACGGGAGAGCACATAGCGGAAGGCCGCCATATTCTCCCTGTGCAGACGCTCGTTGAGCGCGTGGTCCATGTCGTCGGGACGGGTGGCACGCTGGGCATAGACATTGAACATGATGAAGCTGTCAAAGCCGTTGAAGTCCGCGATGCGCTGCACCGATTTGAGGGTGGGGTCGAGATTGTCCGGCTCGGCGGTGGAAGGGTTGATGCCGACACAGATCAGCGGGTTTTCGCCCCGTGTGCCGAGGATGTATCGGTATTCGGTGTAAAAGTCGGGCACATAGAGCCAACGCTTCCTGTCATAACTGTCTCCCTGCCCGGAAAGAGCGAGGGCGCTTTCAAAGTCCAGGAGCTCCACCGTTTGGCTCGCGCCGCTCGGGATATGCATGGCCGTCTCCTTTCACCCTCAGCCCTGCGGCGTATACCAGGTCACCGCAACCTGCAGTTCGTCTGATGGATTGGCCGCGACAGCGACAACGATAAGCTTGTCACTGTAGTCCACATTTTCTTCATACTTGTAGATATAGCCGTTTTCCTGCCAGAACACGACGCTGCCGCCGCCGGCATTGATGCCGCCTACGCCATAGGGCTCGGGAGGAGCCATGAAGGCCGGGTAGAGATAGCCTTTCTTTTTGTCATACCAATAGTAGGCCGCGCTGTCACGGACGGTCGATGGCTCGATGAACTTTTTTGCGGCATTTTCAGCGGCCTGCATGGTTCTCAGGTCTTCCAGCTCTCGGCTGCGCTCACCCCGGAGACTCAGGGCAGCCGCAGCACACAGCAGCACACAGGCAAGCAGCCCGAGGCGGGTGAAGTGAACCGCTCCTTTTTCGCTGCTTTCTTCCGCAGACTCGGGGCAGAGCAGCGGCTTTTCTCCCGCGCACACCCCCGTCGTCAGGCCGAGAAACAGCCAAAAGTACGGCGCGGAATTATAGACCGGATTGCCGACAAACGCTGAGATCAGGTAGGCCGCCGTCATGCCGCAGGCGACGATCACCATGGGGCTGAGCTTTTTCAGGCGCCGCATGCGATTGACGGCGAGCGTCATAAGAGCCGCCAGATACAGCACCAGCGCAGGAATGCCCAGGTAGCCCGCAATTTGCAGATACTCATTGTGCGGGCGCGCTTCGTCGGTGATGGCGTTTTTCCCGAAGAAGCCCTCCGGGCCGAAGCCGAAGACCGGGCGCTCGGAGATTCTTTGCAGGGTATCCCTCCAGAGCTGCAGACGGCCCGTGCCGGCGGACCCGGCATCGTCGGCATCATTGGCGATCTTCACAAGATCACGCCAGAGCTGCGAGAAGTTGTCTGCCAGATTGTTCTTGCCGGACGAGATTGCAAAATAGCATACAAGAACCAGCACGATCAGGGCCAGTACCAGCGCCGCAATCTTCCAGTTCAGCTTTTTCCCGGAACAAATATAAAAGATCAGGATCACCGGCACAGACAGTACCGCGGCGAGGATCGCACCGAAAGTGTTGTTGACAATCAGCGCGCAGGCCAGATACAGCGCCAGCGCGGCATAGACCCAATGCGTGTTTTTCCCGTCGCGACGGTCATGGAAAAACAGGCCCGTCACGCAGGCGAAAGCCATGCACAGCATATAGCCGAAATGGTTGAACTGATTGAACACCGTGGCCCGGCGCGAAGGGAAGACATAGCTGAGGAAGTGGTTGCCGGCCGTCTCCTGGAGCAGCATAATAAGTGCCAGATAGCTCATCACTCCGGCAAAGCAGCGCAGGATCTGTCTGCGCTGCTTCTCCCGGCGGATGACCGATGCGCACAGGAACAGGGCGGCATAGATGAAATAGCTCGCCAGACCGTCGCGCACATAGCTGCCGCCGAGGAAGGCGTGATAAAAATAATCGGAAACGAAGGAGGAAATAGCCGCCCAGGCGAGCAGGCATGCAAAGAAATAGTACCACGGTCTCTGCCGGAGTGATTCGCGGCTGAACACCTCCCTGCGGCAGAGGGCCAGACACAAAAGCGCGTAGAGGACCGTAAGTGCTCCCAGAATGAAAAACAGCGTTTGATAGATCCTGATGGCAGATATGTAATTGATATCTCCAAGGACCATGCCCAAACTCAGGAGCTGTTCCTCCGTCGGGAACTTTCCGAGGGCGCCGGTGATAAGGTAGATGATGCTGACGGCAGCCGGAAGCAGGCACCAGGTAAGCAAAAGGCCGTAAGCCACACCCTCATAGCGTTGCGGGAACGAGCGCAGGGTACGCATGAGCAGGGTCGGCGGAAGTTCTTCTTCCTCCGGCTCCGGCTCCGCATCCGGGCACAAAAGCGGCACGCCGCCCGCCGGTGCGGAGGCTGTGATGCCCAGCAGCAGCCACAGATACGGTTCGGTATTAAACACGGGCGCACCCACAAAGGCAGAGACCAGATATGTAAACGCACCGCCCGCCGCGGTCAGCATCATCGGATCAAGCTTCCGGATGCGCCTCCAGCGGTCCTTTGCAAGACTCAACAGCGCCGCAAGATAGATAAGCAGACCGACAACACCGGTACAGGCCGCGATCTGGAGATATGTATTGTGGGGCAGAAGATTGTCCGTCAGCGAATAATCGCTTTCCATCCCCTCGGGACCGACACCCAGGATTGGATGCTTCTCAATGATGTCCACCGTCTCCCGCCACAGGCCCATCCGGTTCGTGCCGGCACTGCCGGCGTCGGACGCGTGGGTGAAAACCTTTTCGAGATCCGTTTTTAACTGCTCAAAGTTTTTTACAACCCCGTTTTTGCCTGAAGAAAACAAGAAAAAGCACATCCCCGCAAGCAGGATCAGCACCAGCACCAGTGCGGCAGTGCGCACGTTCAGCTTTCTTCCGGAGCGCACATAGAATACTATCGCAACGGGCAGCGCTGCGATCACGGCCAGCATCGCACCGAAGGTGTCATTGACGGTCAGGGCATAGGCAAGATACACCGCGCCCGCAAGGTACAGCCAGTGGAGCCACCGCTTTGCCTGCCGGTCATACAGGAACAGGCCCACCAGGGTCATAAGCGCTGTGCACAGCATGTATCCGAAGTGGTTGAACTGATTGAAGACTGTGGCCCGGCGCGAAGAGAAGACGTAATTGATAAATGCGTTGTTCACTGACTCCTGCACAAGCATGATCAGGGTGAGATAGCAAATCACCCCGGCAAAGCATCTGAGGAGTTTTTTGCGATAGTCCTCGCTCCGGACGGCACAGGCACAGAGAAAGACAGAGGCATATATGAGATAGCTCAGCCAGCCGTCATGCATATAGGAGCTGCCGAGCAGAGCGGTCTCGCGATTATTGCCGCAGAGCGCACAGACCAGCGCCCACACGAGGAAGAGGCACAGCAGGTAAAACCAGGGCATCTTTCTGATCGAGCTGAGGCTGAACACCCGCCTGCGGCTGAACACGATACCCAGCAGCGCAAAGCAGAAGGTGATCGCGCCGAGGACATGAAACGCGGTCTGATAGGTACTCATTGCCAAGGAATAGTTGACATTGCCGAGGACCAGCCCGAGTCTGCGGAGCTCTTCCTCCGATGGATACCTGCCAAACATGCCGGAGACAATATAGTTTAAGCTCATGAAGACCGGCAGCAGGCACCACGCAAAGAGAATGTAAAAGACAAAACGCTCATAATTGGCTTTAAGGTACGGAATTGTGCGTCCTCGGGACGACTGTCCGGTCAGAGTTGAATTGTCCATGATGATTTCCTCCTTAAATATGAAGGATGAGCTTGGCGACGTAAATATAGATGAGCAGGGAAACCGCATCCGTCACCGTGGAAATAAGCGGGTTTGCCATGACGGCGGGGTCGACCCCCAGCTTCTCGGCCAGGATCGGCAGCATGGAACCCACGCTCTTGGCAAAAAGCACGATGAACACGATGGATATGCTGACCGTGGCCGCCACCGGGACGGTGACCGCGTCGTTGTGCAGCAGCATCCCGTCGAGCAGCAGCATCTTTCCGAAGTTGACCACGGCCAGCGCCACCCCGCACAGAAACGCCACACGAAGTTCCCGCCACATGACGCTCAGCGCGTCGCGCGGCTCGATGTCACCCAATGACAGGGCTCGGATGACGGCGGTGGAGGCCTGGGCGCCGGAGTTGCCGCCGGTACCCATGAGCATGGGGATGAAGGCGACAAGGCCCGCCTGTACCGCCAGCATATCCTCAAACGATGTGAGGATCATGCTGGTAAAGGTGGCCGAGAGCATCAGGAACATCAGCCACGGGATGCGGTTTTTCCAGATTTCCACAATGCCCGTGCGGGAATAGGGCTTGTCTGACGGGAGCATACCGGCAAGTTTTTCGATGTCCTCGGTGGCCTCCTGCTCCATGACGTCCATGACGTCGTCGACGGTGACGATGCCGACAAGGCGGCCCTCGTTGTCCACGACCGGCAGAGCCATCAGGTCATAGTCGGCAAACTTTTCCGACACGCTCTCCTGGTCCTCGGTAGTGGAGGCAAAGATCACATTCGTCTCCATGAGGTCCTCGATGATGGTGTCGTCGCTTGAAAGGAGCAGGTCCTTGACCGTCACGATGCCCTCGAGCCGCCGGTCGGCCGCGATGACAAAGCAGACGTAAATGGTCTCTCTGTCCTCGCCGATGCGGCGGATGCGGGCGATGGATTCCTTGACGCTCATGTATTTCTTCAGATCCACAAACTCGGCCGTCATGATGCTGCCGGCGGAGTTCTCGGGATAGCGCAGATACTGGTTGATGAGGGCGCGGGTCTGGGGGGTGGCGGCGCGCATGACGCGCTTTACTACGTTCGCGGGCAACTCCCCGACGATATCGACCGCGTCGTCGACATAGAGCTCTTCCATGATCCCGGCGAGCTCGGAATCGGTGATGGCATTGATGATGCGCTCCTGCTCGGGCGCTTCGAAGTTTGCAAAGACATCCGCGGCGGTCTCCTTCGACAGAAGGCGGAAAACCATGGGCATGCGGTTGTCGTCGATCTCGGAGAGGAATTCCGCCACGTCGAACTCGTTGAGCTCCTCCATGCGGCGCTGCAGCTCTTTCATGTCATGGCGGTCCAGCAGCTCTGTCAACTGATCGGTCTGTTTTTCAACAAGGGTCTCATAGTTCAGGCCCTCGTCCTGTTCAAGCTTTTCCTTTTCCTCCAACAGGTACACCTCCCGGGAGTATATTCTCTTTGAAACAGACATAATATTTTACCATGCTTCACGGCCGATTACAACTTTTTTGTATCTTCCCATTCCCCTGTATTTTTCCCTTGAAAGATCAACAAATCAACAGCACCAAACGCCCGCCTTCGCCATGTTACATAACTATAATGATCGTATCTTATGTAAACTCAGGAGGGTTTCGGATATGGATTTTGGGGGTCAGGGGAAGGCTGCCGGACTGCGCGCCGCGGCGGGAAGCATGGACAGGCGCTTCTTCATTGCCGCACGCTCCGGATTGTATCTGCTGATGGGCGGCGGTCTTGCCTTTGCGCGGATCCTTTCGGGCGGCGCGCCTTTCGGCATGGCGATGGTAGCCTGCTCGGGTGCGGGATTGAGCGGAGTGTTCGCGCTGCTGGGCGCGGCTCTGGGCTATCTCCTGAGCGGTGGGTTGGAATGGGGCATCCGCTATATTGCGGCCTCGGTTCTGGTGTATACGGCGGCCTTCGTGTTTCATGAGGCAGGCATCTATAAAAGCGAATACTTCATGCCGTCGGTTGCTGCGCTCATCATGGGCCTGACGGGTTTCCTGGGCAGTTTCTCCTTTGAAGCAGGGGCTGTGCCGGTGATGGCGGAGCTGTTTCTGGAACTGACACTCGCTTTCGGCGGGACTTACTTTTTCCGTGATGCCCTCGACCCTTCCCTCCGTACCTCGGAGACGGCGGAGCTCAAGCACTCCGTGTCCCTGATGGTGATGGCCGCCTGTATGCTCATGGCCCTGTCGCGCATCACCCTTTTTGAGGTGGTATCACTGGGCCGTTTTCTCGCGCTGCTGCTGGTGATGACCTCGGCCATGAAGGGCGGCATGCTCACGGGGTCGGCCGTGGGGACAGTGCTCGGCCTTGCGATGGACCTGTCCAGCGACAGTCCTCTTTTCTACACCATGGCCTACGCTTTTTCCGGGCTCCTGTCCGGTGTATTCGGGCGGCACGGACGGGTAGTGTACGTGCTGAGCTTCGTACTTTCCGGGGCGCTGGCAACCGTGTGCGCCTGGGGATATGTCCAGCCCGTAAGCGCTCTGTTTGAGACCTTCTGCGCCTCGGTCATTTTTATGATCCTGCCCGCTTCGCTTTTCAACCGGGTAGGCGTGGCGCTGCAGTGCATGGACCGCGGATGCGGCGAGTCGGGCCTCAGGCGCTTCGAGGCGTCCCGCCTGCGCAGGCTCAGCGAGGCCTACGGTGAGCTTTTCGAGACCGTGCGCAAGAATGTGACCGAGCAAACCAATGATGAGAATATTGCACGCATTTTCGACCGGGCAGCCGATGAGGTCTGCATTTCCTGCCGCTTCAAAAACCGCTGCTGGAACGCAGAATATGTGGACACCCTCTCCGCTCTCAACGACGCAACAAAGGCCATGGTCGAGCACGGCAGCCTTGCGGTGGAGGATCTGCCGGGCTACTTCCGTGAAAAGTGCGTGGGGCTTCCGGCCTTTGTCGCAGCCGTCAACGGGGAGCTGAGAGGCATGAGCTACCGGCGGCAGCTTCGCGCGCGGCTCGCGGAAAACCGGAGTGTGGCCTGGGGACAGTTTGCCGACGTATCCCAGCTTCTCGAGCGCTTTGCCGCCGAGCTCGGCAGCGTCAGCGGGGCCGACCCGCTGGCGGAGAGACGACTCCTGCGCTATCTGAGAAGTCTGGAGATCGATGCGGACGCCGCCGTCTACCGCGACGGGGGCGGCAGGCTTCGCATCGTGATCGAAAGCGGCAGGCTCACTCCGCTGCTGCGGGAGGAGGGCTATCTCGAAAAGCTGTCGGAGATTGCCGGCGTGCGGCTTTGCCAGCCCCTGATCCCGGAGGGTGAGGGCGGACGGCTCGAGCTTCTGGAGGCAGAGCCGCTGGCCGTGTCCGTCGGCATCGCGGCCATGAAAAAGCAGGGCGAAAAGGTCAGCGGCGACCGCGGCACCTACTTCAAGACCGACGCCGGGGTGCTTTGCGTCATTCTCTCCGACGGTATGGGCTGCGGGGACGAGGCCGCCGAAGACAGCCGCCGCGTGATCGGGATTCTGGAAAAATTTCTGCGAGCCGGAATGGAGCCTGCCGTGGCCATGAAGCTTCTCAATTCCGTGCTGCTCCTGCGTGACGCGGAGAGCTGGGGCTTTGCCACGGTGGACCTCATGTGTGTCGATCTCTTCACCGGGCAGACCAGCTTTTACAAATACGGCGCTGCTCCCTCCTATGTGCTGGCGGGGCGGAACATCCGCCGCGTCAAGGGCGAGACGCTGGCGGCCGGGCTCTCCGCCGGGGAGGGCACGGCCCCGGACGTGGTGCGCATGCGCTTAAAGCCCGGCTGCACCGCTGTCATTGCCACCGACGGGGTCATTGCCGACTCCGAAGACGAGTGGCTCAAGAACCTGCTCCTGCAGGGCTTTGAGGATATGAAGGGGCTTGCCCGGGCGGTACTCAAGCAGGCGGAGGAACTCTACGGCGCGCTGGACGATATGACGGTGGTGACCGTGCGGGTGGAGGAACGGCCATGAGCGTGCGCCCGCCGAGTCCTCTTCGCTCCCTTCTCCAGCGCGTCAGGCGGCTGTTTGTCACCCGCCCCCCTTGCCGCACCGTACCGCCGCGCTTGCGTGGAAAGCTTCGGCGCGCGGTGGTGGTGCCGACTCCCGACCCCATGTTTTCGGAGGCCGTATTCATCCTGCGGGATGAGAAGCTGCGCGATCCCGGCGTCAGCCGCGATGAGCTTCTGCGCCAGGCGGCCCGCGCCGCCGAGAACTTTACAGAGGATGCCCTGCCCGGTACGGAGCGCGTGAGCCTGCGCCCCTTTGCGGCGTTTCTGCTGGGCGCGGCAGTGATGCTGCTGGTACTGTGGGGGATGGGAATAATATAGCGTTTGCTTCGCATTTACTTCAGCTTCCGAATATGTTATACTATTCATAGTAAAACAAAAGGAAGTGCGGTATATGCAGCTTCAATTCGATTTGAGCAAAACTTATGCCATCGCGCTCGAGGGCGGCGGGGCCAAGGGCGCTTACGAGATCGGCGTGTGGCAGGCGCTGGACGAGGCCGGCGTCAAATACAACGCGGTGTCCGGCACTTCGGTCGGTGCGCTCAACGGAGCGCTGATGGCCATGCGCGATCTGAAGCGCGCCGTGGACTGCTGGAGCAACATCCGCCCGTCCCAGGTCATTGACCTGGGCGGCATGGATGCGGAGACCTTCAAAAACATCCTTGAGGGAAAGCTGGAGTCCGACGACTGGCAGGAGCTGCTGCCCCAGGCCGTCGACATCATCCGCAACCGAGGCCTTGACGTGTCGCCCCTTCGCGCCTGGGTGCGCAGCGTTGTGGACGAACACAGGATCAAAACCTCGGACGTGGACTTTTACGTGTCCACCGTATCCCTCACCGACCGCAAAGCCCTCGAAGTACATATAAACGAGTTGCCGGAGAACGAGATCTGCGACATGCTGCTGGCTTCGGCTTATCATCCGAGCTTCCGCCTCGAGAAACTGGGCGGGAAGTTCTATGCCGACGGAGGCTTTGTGGACGCCCTGCCGCTGCACGCGCTGGTAGAGGCCGGGTACAGGGACATCATCGCCGTGCGCCTGCCCAGCATGGGGGTGGAAAAGCGTTTCAAGATGCCGGAGGACGTGCGCCTGACCACCATCCGCACCTATGCCGATCTCGGCCATGTACTGAACTTTGAGGCCGAACAGGCAAAGCGCGACATGGCCATCGGCTACCTGGACGCGCGGCGCGTGCTCTACGGGCTGCACGGGCGTCTCTACTACGTGGAGCGCAGCATGAGCGAGAATGATGCGCTGGAATGGATCCTTGCCCGCCGGGGCGAGGCGGAAGGCAGCCTGCGCGATTATCTGGAAACGGAGCTGCCCAAAACGGCCCGGCAGCTCGACGCCGCGGGCATGGACTACTATGATTTGATGCTGGCGATGGCGGAGCAGAAGGCGGACAGGCGCAATCTCCCGAAACTCCGGGTCTATGCCGACCGGGATCTGCTGAAGCTGATCGAGTGACGCGCTTTTAAAACAAGCACAGGACCTCCGAAACTCCGGAGGTCCTGTGCTTTATTCAGCGTTTTTCCAATTGCTTCTGCAGCTTCTCGTTCTGCGCCTTGAGCTCTTCGTTCTGTTTTTCCAGTTCATTGAGCTTTTTGTTCACCGGGTCGAGCTGCTTTTTGAGTTCCCGCGCCATGGCCATGCGGTAGGCGCTCATGCGGCTCATGCTGCCGATGACCGAGAAGGCCGCCGTGCCGGCCACAGCGGCGATGCCGAGCTGTTTGAGATGCTTCGGCTCCATGAGCCAGCTCACGCGGCGCAGGGTCTTTTCCTCCACGGGAAGCTGCTGCAGGATGGCCTCTCCGGCGCGGGCGGCGAATTTGTTTTTTGCATGTTTGAACAGCATATGTTCTCCTTCCTTCTTAAACCGAAGTTGTTTCAGCAGGTGTGTCGATGCGCTGGCGTGCGACCAACTCGGCAAAATAGCCGTTCTTCGCGATCAGTTCTTCGTATGTACCGTCCTCCAGGATATGTCCCTTGTCCAGGACCAGGATGCGGTCGCAGTTTTTGATGGTGGAAAGGCGGTGGGCAATGACGATGCGGGTGCACTTGAGCTTGTCGAGCGCGTCGGACACCTGCTTCTGTGTGCGGTTATCCAGGGCGGAGGTGGCCTCGTCGAAGATGAGGATCTTCGGCTTGGGCGCCACCGCACGCGCGATCATGAGCCGCTGCTTCTGTCCGCCGGAGATGCCGCCCGCACCCTCGGCGATAATGGTCTGCATGCCCATGGGCATGGCGCGGATATCATCGGCAATGCCCGCAAGCTCGGCGGCCTCCCACGCCTCCCGGAGTCCCAGGTTCGGCGCGGAGATCACGATGTTGGAGTAGATGTCGCCCTGGAAGAGACTGCCGTCCTGCGTGACGGTGCCGATACGGCGGCGCAGGGACCTCAGGTCAAGTTTCGTCATGTCCTTGCCGTCGTAGTAGATGGCGCCTCTCTCCGGGGTCTCAAAGCCCAGCAGCAGACGCACGAGCGTGGACTTGCCGCAGCCGGTCTTGCCCACAATGGCAATGTACTCGCCCGCCTTGATGCGGATGCTCATGCCGTCGACCACATAGGGCATGCTGTCGTTATAGCGGAAATAGACGTTTGAAAGCTCAATGCCGCCCTTGAGCGCGGTGACCATTTCCTTGTTCTCGCTCGACTCAGGCTCGGTTTTCAGGATGGGCTCCGCCATTTCGAGGATGGGCTTGATCTGCGCCACCGACAGTGCCACGCTTGTCAGCGCGCCGAAAGCGCCGGCGACCATGCCGTAGGCCGAGTTGAAGGCAATGAACTGTGATGCGCTGACACGCGTCTGGACCGCGATGTAGTAGATGACAATGGTGCCGACGAGGGAGATGGCGGTGGTGATGACGCTGTTCACCAGCAGGAACACGGGGGGATTATACGTATAGCGCGCGGCCTGGGAGTAGCTGTCCGCCCAGCGGGCGAAGGCGCGCTTCTCGGCCCCGGCGAGCTTTACCTTCTGCACGCCGGAGATGAGCGCGAAGCTGATGCCGCTGGACTTTGCGCCGAGCTCCATGATCTGGCGGCTGATGCGGATCTGCATGACAGAGGCCGTGACGCTCACCGCAAGGCCCGCCAGAATAATGATGATGGAGGGTGTCACGAGAGCGGGGGCGTACTTGAAGATCTGCGTGATGTAAAGCAGACTTGCAAGCGAGGTGAGGCCCGTGGAGAAGACGCTGCCCAGCAGGAGGGTGCAGAGCTGGTTGACCGCACCCGAACGGCTGGAGAGTTCGCCCGAGGAATACTTGCGGAAGAAATTCGCCGGCAGGTTCATGACGCGCATCATGATCGCCGCCTCCACGGACAGGGAGGTCTTGATCTCGATGCGGTTCATCATGAGCTCCCGCACGGTGGAGATGAGCTGGCCGGAGAGGATCGCAGTCAGCAGGAAGACTGCCGTGCCCGCCAGAAGATTCATGTTGCCGCTTTCCAGCACAAAACCCGTGAGCACGCGGTTGATGGGCGTGACGACCATGCCGAAGGCCGTGACCAGCAGCGTCATGCCGATGAGGGCGACATAGTCCCCGATGTCCAGGCAGTCCGCAAGGTAGCGGAACAGGTCGGCGATGCCCAACGCTTTCAGCGGCAGCGGCTTGTAGAAGCAGATGGCCTCCTGCTCAAACTGCGCGGCAGTTGCTTTGTTGAGTTTCTTCTTTTCTCCGTTTTCGCCCTTGAACCAGTAGCCGCTGACAGGCTTGGGCATGAGGGCGACCGGCAGACCGTCCTCTTTGCGGAAGGCGATCATGGGGCCGTAGGCGTCCTTATACCAGTTCTCCTCCAGCTTGACATTGCGGCGCATGATGCCGTGGGGACGCAGGCAGTATTCCAGCGCCTCGTCGGCGTCCTTGATCGTGCCCGGGATTTCGACCGGCTTATAGTGGTAGTATTTCAGGATATCGTCGATGGCCGCCTTGGTGAGGATACGCTCGTCATCCAGGGCGCCTGTCATGCTCTTGCCCAGCACGACGGAGGCCATGCGGAAAATGGACTCTTCAAAGACGTCCTGATCGTTTTGTTTGCGCTGTCTTATCTGTTCGTCAAACCATCCCATTTTCCCACCTCCTCAGTCGCTGGATATGAGCTCGGTATAATAGCCGCCCCTGGCGTAGAGCTCGTCGTGTGTGCCGCGCTCGACCACCTTGCCGTGATCGAGTACGATGATCTCGTCGCAGTCGCGGATGGTGGAGAGCCTGTGGGCGATCACGATGCAGGTGATGCCGCGGTCCTTGACCGCCTTGACCAGCTCATACTCGGTCTTGGCGTCAAGGGCGGAGGTGGCCTCGTCCATGATGATGACGGACGGGTCCTGAGCCAGGACGCGGGCGATCTCAATGCGCTGGCGCTGCCCGCCGGAGAGATCCTTGCCCCCTTCTGTGAGCATGCCGTAAAAGCCACCGTCGCGGGCCATGATATCGTCGTAGATCTGGGCGTCGCGCGCAGCGAGGATCATCTCAAAGTCCTCGATGGAGTTGTCCCACATCTTGATGTTGTTGGCAATCGTGTCCTCAAAGAGGGTGATGTCCTGGTCCACGACCGCCACCGAGCCTGTAAAGACGCTGCGGTCGATGGATGAGATCGGCCTGCCGTCAAAGAGGATCTCGCCGCTCCAGGGCTGATAGAGTCCGGAAATGAGCTTGGAGAGCGTGGACTTGCCGCAGCCGGAAGAGCCGACAAAGGCGACGCGGCTGCCGGGCTTCATGTGCATGGAGAAATCTTCGATCAGGGGCTTGCCGAGGCGGGAGTAGCCGAAGCTTACGTTTTTCAGCTCCACCTCGCCGCCGAGCTTGGAGTAGTCCGCGTCCTCCTCGAGAGGGCTGTCGGTAAAGCTCGGGTCGGTGGGGTACTGCATCACGTCCTCCACACGCTCCATATCCGTGCGCATCTCCTGGATGGTCTGCCCGGCGGAGACGAGGGTCATGGCCGGCGACATGAAGCCGCTCAGGAAGCCCTGGAAGGTCATGATCGCGCCAAGGGTGAACTCCCCGCGCATGGTGAGGCCGACGCCGATGACCATGACGGCGGCGTTTGCAATCATGGAAAGCGTGGAGGGGATGATGCCCAGGTACTGGTTGATCTTGGCAAACTTCACCTTCTGGGTGTTGACCGAGGCCTGGTAGCCCGCCCACTTCTGGAAGTAGCCGTTTTCCGCGCCGCTGGACTTGATGGTCTCCACCATCTGGATGCCGGAGACCGTCGCGGCGGCAAGCTTGCCCGCGTCACGCATCTGCACGCGGGTGATGTTCACGCGCTTTGAGGAAATGATGCGCGAAACCAGCAGGTTCAGCACGATGGTCACGATGCCGACGAGGGTGAGCAGCGGGCTCATCTTCAGCATGACCACGAGATAGAACACCATCATGATCGCGTTGAGTGCAAGCGGTGTGAGCGTATTGACCAGCGTCGAGGCGATGGAGGCGTTGGTGCTCTGGCGCTGCAGAATGTCGCCCGCCATGCGCTGGGAGAAAAACTCCATCGGCATGCGCAGGACCTTCCACATGTATTCGCTGCTGCCGACAATGCTCATCTTGCCGTCGATCCTGCGGGCGTACACCGCCTGCACCCAGGCAACCACGATCTGTGCCGCGCCCATGACAGACATGAGCAGGATAAAGGGCATGAGCAGCTCGCGGTTCTCCCCGGTCAGCAGCCGATCCATGAAGAAGCGGCTGAATATGGGGTTGATGATGCCGAAGAGATAGCTGATGATGCTGGCCATCAGCACGAAGGCCACCGCCGCGCCCGCGCCCTTGAGGCGCTTGCGGGCAAATTCCAGCGTGCTCTTGGGCTTGCCGCCGGGAACGAAATCCGGGCCGGGTGTAATCTGCAGGCAGATACCGGTGAAGGAGTTGTCAAACTCCTCCATCGGCACCTTGACCTCGCCGCGGGCGGGGTCATTGAGGCAGGCGTATTTGCCCTTGAAGCCGTCGAGCACCACGAAATGGTTGAAGTTCCAGTGGATGATGCAGGGGAAGGTCATCTCTTCCTTCAGGGCCGAGACCTCGCAGCGGTAGCCCTGGGCCTCGAAGCCGTAGCTTCGCGCAGCAATGAGGACATTCTTTGCATTGGAGCCGTCGCGGCTCACGCCGCAGTCCAGGCGCACCTGCTCCAGCGGGACCCACTTGTCATAGTAGGCCATCACCATTGCAAGCGAGGCCGCGCCGCATTCCAACGCCTCCATCTGCATGACGACCGGGACCTTGGCCACGCCCCTCCTCACCGGTTTTTTTACTGTTTTTTCCGCCATCTATGTACGCTCCCTCAGTCGAACAGCAGGCTCAGGACCTGAGTCTGCTTATAGCTGACACGGACAGGATAATAGCCGTCGGCAAGAGAGGTGTTGGCCGTGGCGATGATGCGCCCGTCTGCATCGCGGCCGACGCTGGCGATCACGGTCTCGGTGTCCCCGGCGCGCACCGGCATGCCGGCCTCCACTTTTTTCGCAAACTGCTGGTCTTCAAAACGGATGGTCATAACGCCGCCCTTCACCTGGGAACTGCCTTCGGCATAGCTCTCGATAGTGGCGGTGGAACTCCAGATCAGCATCCCGGCCAGCAACAGGATGACGGCAATGAGGATCACCCACACGGAGACGTTGGTGACACGCAGATAGTCGTTGAGCTGCTCGGGGGAGGATATGCGGTCCATACTCTTTTGGCGGTAAAGCTTCTGATCCATGCTGTTTCTCTCCTTACAGGGCAGATTGGGTTACATAATCAGAAATATTATACGCTTCTCCGCCGGCAAAATCAATGCTTCTGTTGTATGGATTTGCAAAGATATCATAAACCGGAAATCGGCGCAGAATCTGTATCTGCGCCGAAACTTACTGATCCTTGTCCTTCGGTCTGCACAGCAGCGATACAAGAAGGCCCGCGACGACCGCAGCACCGAGCCCGGCGGAAGCCGCCGTAAAGCCGCCCGAGAAGATGCCGAGCAGGCCCTTCTCCCCCACCGCTTCCCGCACACCTTTGGCGATGGCATTTCCGAAGCCGGTCAGCGGCACGGTGGCCCCGGCCCCGGCCCATTCGGCAAAAGGCTCGTACAGACCCAGCGCGCCGAGGACCACGCCCGCCACAACATAGCTTGTGAGGATGCGGGCGGGAGTGAGTTTCGTATAGTCGATGAGCACCTGGCCGATCAGGCACAGCAGGCCCCCGACGAAAAACGCCCGAAGATACGGCATCAGCATGGTCATGCGCCCTCCCTCCTCTCGATGGTCACGGCATGGCAGACGCCGGGGATACTCTCCCCCTGCTGACAGGTGAGCGGGGACATGAGGGCCCCCGTCCCGGCAAAGAGCACCCGCCGCCAAACGCCGCGCTCCATGGCGGGGAGGATATGCGCCGCCAGCACCGAGGCGGAGCAGCCGCAGCCCGAGCCGCCCGCGTGCACGTCCTGGGTCAGCAGATCGTAGATCAGCACCCCGCAGTCGAGGTACTTTAGCCCCGGCGACAGGCCCTCCCGCTGCAGAAGGTCCTCCAGGATGTCGTGACCGATGGCGCCGAGGTCGCCGGTAAAGATCGCGTCGTAGTCGTCAAAATCTCTGCCGGTATCGTCAAAATGGGCAAGGATGGTATCAAGGGCCGCAGGGGCCATGGCGGCGCCCATGTTGTTTGCGTCCGTGACACCCGCGTCGATGACCCTGCCCGGGGTCACATGGGTGACGACCAGGCTGTCGCTTTCGCGGGCCAACAGCACCGCACCCGCGCCTGTGACCGTCCACTGGGAGGTGGGGGTGCGCTGCCCGCCGTATTCCAGCGGGAAGCGGTACTGCCGCTCGGCCGCGCAGAAATGGGAGCCGGTGAAGGCCAGGGCGGTGTTGAGCCCGCCGCCGTCAATGAGAAGCGCTGCGAGTCCCAGCCCCTCGGCCATGGTGGAGCATGCACCGTAGAGCCCCAGGTACGGGGACATGCGGTCCCGGACCGCGAAGGCGGAGCTGACGCACTGGTTCAGGAGATCGCCGCCGAGGATGCAGTCCGGCCTGAGGCCGTCCGCCTTCTCCGTGCAGCGGTCGAGACAGCGGGAGAGCATGGTGCTCTCTGCCTTTTCCCAGCTCTCCTGCCCGAAGTAGGAATCAGCCGACACCTCGTCAAAGCCCTTTTTCAGGGGCCCCGCCCCCTCCTTGCCGCCCACTACCGAAGCAAAGGAGACGATGCCCGGCTTGTTTTCCAGTGCGAGAGTTCGCTTTCCGATTCGTTTTGCCATTTGACCACACCTTTCGTTTTTTGATTATTCTTCCCGCAAGGCGCGAAAAAATGCCATTCCGGATTTTCCCGAAATGGCATTTTCTGTTTCTTGTGTTTTTATTTGATCGCCTTGATATATCCCTCAATGGCCTGGGCGGCGCCTTCGATGCCGACACGGCCGACATTCAGACACAGGTCGTAGCAGTCACTGTCGCCCCAGGTCTGGTCGGTGTAATAGCGGTAGTAGCTGGCGCGGTCCTTATCGACCTCGCGGATGAGCTTTTTTGCCTGATCAGACGTCAGATCCTTGCGCTCCATGACGGTTTTGATGCGGTAGGGCATATCCGCCATCAGGAAAATGCGCACAAGATCCTCGCGGCTCCTGAGGACATAGTCGGCGCAGCGGCCGACGAAAACCGCGTCCCCCTCGTCTGCAAGGCTGCGGATCGCGTCAAACTGGGCGGAGGCGATCTGCATGTTCAGACGGAAGCCCTCGTCCATGCCGAAGAAGTGGGTGCTGGGCGCGATAAAGGGCGAGATGCGCTTTTCATCGTAAGAGCGGATCACTTCGTGGCTGAAGTTGGAATCTCTTGCAGTGCGGTCGACGATCTCCTTGCTGTAGCAGGGGATATTCAGGCGCTTTGCCAGCGTCTCCGCGACGGCGTGTCCGTTGGAGCCGTGCTGTCTGCCGATGGTGATGATCATAGGATCGTCCCCCTTTCTTTCATGGGCAAAGTTTAACACCGAAAAGCTTACTTTTCAAGCGTTTTGTGACGTGGGGGACAAGTGCCGCCCGGAAGGCGCATAGACTGATTACAACACATCCGGGGGTAGATTATGAAGCGCGTTCTGGTATACAACACGGCACTGCTCACGGCGTCCTCACTTCTGATGCAGGGGATCGCCATGGCTTTTCAGGTGTGGCTGGTGGGACGGATCGGCCCGGCGGGGATCGGGCTTTATCAGCTTGTTCTGTCTGTGACGGGGCTGTGTGCAACCTTCGCCATCTCCGGCATCCGCTTTGCCTCGACACGTCTGGTGGCCGAAGAGCTGGGGCTTGAACACCCCGGCGGCGTGCGCGCGGCGATGGACCGCTGTCTCGGCTACGGTACGCTGTTCGGCCTTGCTGCGGCTGTGATCCTCTGGGAGCTCTCGGAACCCATCGGCTTTCTCTGGATCGGGGACGCGCGCACGGTGCGCTCGCTTCGCATTTCCGCACTGAGTATGCCGTGTATCTCTCTGTGCGCATCCATGTCCGGGTACTTTACCGCCTGCGGCCGGGTGTGGAAGCCGACGCTCATCCACCTCATCGAGCAGCTTAGCGGTATCGCGCTGGTAGCGTTTTTTCTCGGGCAGGTTCCGGCTGGAGACATCGAAAAAAGCTGCGCCGCCGTCACCCTCGGCCGGGTGGCGGCGGACGTGCTGAGTCTCGGGCTGATGGTGCTTGCCTATCTCCTTGACCGGCGGGGCCACTATCGGGATACAGGCGGAGGCGGAAGGCTCACAACGCGCATGCTGCACATTGCGGTGCCGCTGGCCCTCTCGGCCTACGCCAGAAGCGCGCTCACGACGCTGCAGCATCTGCTGGTACCTCGGGGGCTTAAGGCGGCGGGCTTTTCGGCCAACAGCGCCCTGTCGGGCTACGGGGTCATCCAGGGGATGGTACTGCCGGTGCTCTTCTTTCCCTCCTGCATTCTCTCTGCCGCAGCCGAGCTCATCGTGCCGGAGCTCACCGCGGCGCAGGTACAGCGGGATGGCAGAACAATCCACCGTACGGCAAAGGAGCTTCTGCGTCTGAGCGTCCTGTTTTCCCTCGCGGTGGGGGCGTTTCTCTTTGTCTGCTCCGACGCCCTCGGCATGCTGATTTACGGCAGCCGGGATGCCGGGCACTATATCCGCATCCTCTCGCCGCTGGTGCCGTTCATGTATACGGACATGAGTGTGGACGGCTGTCTAAAGGGCTTGGGGCAGCAGGTCTGGAGCATGGGCATCAACATCCTCGATGCGCTGCTCGGCCTGCTGCTTACCTGGCAGCTTCTTCCCCGGTATGCACTGGCGGCGTATATCGGGATCATTTATGCAACGGAGCTTTTGAACTTCGCATTGAGCACCGGGCGGCTGTGGAAGCTTACGCGGACTCTTTCGCCGCGCGGCGCTGCAGACGGCGCTGATCGCCCTTGTGCAGAATGGGAGAGATGCGCTTGTAAAGCAGGAAGGTCAGTACGGAATCCACCACACCCTTGAGAAGGTTAAAGGGCACCACGGCGAAGAGCACCAGGGTAGTGACGCTGGTGATAGAGGGGTTGATCTTCGTGCCCATGCCGATGATGGCCTCCATGGGCATGCCGTAGAGGGCAGCAAACTTGGGCAGCAGATAGACGGCGTTGAAAGCGCTGCCGAAGACGGTCATCACAAGCGTGCCGATCAGCATGCCGAAGAGGGCCGAGCGCCTGCCGGGCTTTGCGTGGTAGACCATGCTTGCCGGCAGCACGAAGGAGCAGCCCACTGCGAAGTTTGCAAAGTCGCCCACGAAGGCGGTGGAGGTGCCCTTGAGCATGAGCTTGACCATGACCTTCACAAGCTCTGCCGCCACGCCCGCCACGGGGCCGAGGTAGAAGGTGCAGATGAGGACCGGGATCTCGCTCAAGTCGATCTTATAGAAGGCCGGGGCAAAGAAAAGCGGAATCTCGATGAACATCAGTACACCCGCAAGGCAGGCGAAGATGGCGGTATAAGTGATGTAGTGGGTGTTGGAAAAAGCCTTGCGCTCCTTGACGACAAGCTTTTCAAACAGCGCCGCCACAATAAAGAGTACCGCGATGGCGGCGATGCAGGCCAGCACGAATCCCAGATTTTTCATGATGATGCCTCCAATCTTGAATTTAAAAACAAAAATACCCGAAGATAAATCTTCGGGCAACAGCGGAATCCACACAAATATGTGTGGTTATCTTCTTCCATCCAGACTCTACTGTCGGTACCGGAATCACACCGGTTCATGCCTTACGGCTCGCGGACTGTACCGCCGGTCGGGAATTACACCCTGCCCTGAAGACAGGTTTACTATAGCACAGGATATTGGTTTTGACAAGTGCTTTTTTATGGCGTACAATGGGCGGGCGAAACGAGGTGAAGACATGGCCGATCGGGAACATAGCTGCTGCTTTACGGGACACCGGCCCCAGAAGCTGCCCTGGGGCATGAATGAGGACGATCCGCGATGCATTGCGCTCAAGGTCGAGCTTGAGGCCCGGCTGGAGGCAATCTATGAGCTGGGCTACCGGCACTTTGTGTGCGGCATGGCCATCGGCTGCGACATGTACTTTGCCGAGGCGGTGCTGAAGCTCAAGGAGCAGCACGATGACGTGACACTCGAGGCGGCGATCCCTTTCGGCGACCAGCCGGGCCGCTGGGGTCAGGTCCTGCGGCGGCGCTACAATGGTCTCATCGACCGGGCCGACAAGGTGACGGTTCTGCAATACGGCTACACGCCGGACTGCATGATGCGCCGAAACCGCTATATGGTCGACCGGGCCTCTCTCCTGCTGGCTTGCTACGACGGCAGGCCCGGCGGCACCATGAACACCATTCTTTATGCCGAGCGTTCGGGCGTAAAGGTGCTCGTGGTGGAGATTGAAGGATAAACACGCTGCAAAGCAAATGCTCTGCAGCGTGTTTTTATGCGTTTTCTCTCGCGGCCATGGAGTCGTAATAACGGCGGTCCGCCTCGTGGGATTTTCTTGCACGGGCGCAGTCCACCTCGTCGAAATGCGCGACCAGCAGCTCCACCAGCGCTGCGTCGATGGCCTCCCGCTCCACATTCTCTTGCAGGACGGAGATGACCTTTTCCTTCGGCATACCCTTGCGGTAGGGCCTGTCCTCCGTGATGGCGGAGAAGATATCCGCCACCGCCATGATGCGCGAGCCGAGATCCAGATCCTTGCGCCCAAAGTGGAAGGGGTAGCCCTTGCCGTTCAGCTTTTCATGGTGAAAGCCCGCCCAGTTGGCGATATCCTCAAAGCCGTCGATGTCCATGAGGATCAGGCGCGTGTAATACGGGTGCTCCCGGATGACGCTGAATTCCTCTTCATCGAGCTTGCTGTTTTTCTCCAGGATGGCGCGCGGCACCACCAGTTTCCCCACGTCATGCAGATTCCCGGCGATCTCTATTTTGACACAGTCATCCTCGCTCATACCGGCAAGGCGGGCAAGCTCCCGAGCCGAAGCCGCCACCCCCGCCGAGTGCATGGCCGTGAAGGCGGAGCGGTAGTCGATGATGCGGGACATAAGGCGGGTAAGCTCCGCCGTCTTCCGGAGGGAAATGCGGTGAAATTCCCCGGTGAAGATCATAAGAAAGTTGGGGTTGTGCGCCGCATCCAGCCAGATCACTTCAATATCCTTCAGCTTCAGCAGCGCGTCCACCGCCTCCGGCATGAACTCGGTGCCCCGGTGCTTTTCCACAAGCCTGCAGATGCGCGGCACCTGGCTGAGGATGCGGCGGTCGGGATCTAAGCAGGTAGCGACAAAGTCACCCAGGTGGATGACCGCTGCATAGCGGGCACACTGTTCACAGTCCAAGCGTTCGGCTGCCTCATGGAGCGCGGTCCAGTCCGTCTGGCAGTGTTCGATAATGTCCGCGATTTTGCCAAACTCCGGCAGGTCCCGGATCATGTCCGCGCCGATGCGGGCGTATTCCCGGGCGTTGCTCTCGATCTCTTCAAGGGATGCACGCTCTTCCAGGATGATGGAGCCAAGATCGTGCAGCAGGGCTGCGTACACGACGGTGTGCAGCTCTTCGACCTCGAAGCCCAGCTCACGGCCGATGAAATAGGAAAAATATGCTGTGCGCTCGTGGTGGTTTTCCAGAGCGGGGTTGATGAGGTTCAGGGCCTTGGCCAGCGCCCCCAGCAGGGAGCGGATATTGGTAAAGCTCAGATCGTTCATGCGGTCACCTGCCATATCCTTTGAGAAAATTTCTGACCCTCGGCAGCATCCGGTATGCCTCGCGCCTGCCGGTCTGATACACGCGCTCAAGCTCATCGGGGTCGTGCTCGGTGCGGCTGATGCCGAGGCTCTCCGGCGGGCGGATCACGAGGATCTCGCCGCGCTGCTCCTTCTCATCGATCTCCGCCATCTGGCGGTTATAGACCTCATGGCGCCGCTCCATGGCCTCGACAATCTTCGGCGTCTTCCGCAGGGCTATGCGCATGAGCGGCAGGGCCGAGGATGGCTTTTTCTCAAAGCCCCTGGGCTGGGTGAGGATATACACATTCCGGTCATACCCAAGCTCCTCCATATAGCGGTACGGCACGGGATCGACGATGCCGCCGTCGAGCATGCGGCGCCCGCCCGCCTCCACGATGCGCGACACGAGCGGCATGGAGGCCGAGGCCTGCATCCACAGAAGGTCCTCGCGCCCGCCGTCCGTGCATTTGTGGTAGACGATCTCGCCCGTGTCCACGTCGGTCGCGCCGACGTAGAAGTCCATGGGGTTTTCCTCGAAGGCTTTGTTGTCAAAGGGGTCCAGCACCTCCGGCAGCTCCCGGTAACAGAAGTCCACGCCGTAGAGGTCGCCGGTCTTTACAAGGGAGCGCAGGCTGCAGTAGCGCGGGTCCCGGCTGTAGCGTTTGTTGTAGCGGATGGCGCGGCCTGCCTGTTTCGATTTGAAGTTGCAGCCGAAGCAGGCCCCCGCCGAGATGCCGGCGGCAGCGTCGAAGGTGATGCCCTCTTCGAGAAACACGTCCGTCACGCCGCAGGTGAACATCCCGCGCATGGCGCCGCCTTCCATGATGAGCGCTGTTTTCATTCCCTGATTCTCCCGTTTAACGGCACGGCACGAAAGCTCTCGCCGGTAATCTTCACTGTGACGCTCCCGGCGCTCTGGTCAAAGATTTTGGCGGCAAAGCTCTCGCTCTGCTCCTCCGGCACCAGCACCTTCAAGGTGACATCCGCGCCGTATTCCACATCGTCGACGATCCCGCCCGCGGCGGCGGCCTCCTGCTTTATGCGCTCCATCTGGGCATAGGTGCAGGGAAGCTCCGTCTCCACCCAACGGCGCACCACCGAGATCCCGGCGGCCTGCAGCGCGTCGGCGGTACTCTTGGTGTAGGCGCGCAGAAGCCCGCCCGTGCCCAGCAGCACCCCGCCGAAGTAGCGCGTGACCACGCATACGGCGTTCGTGACGTTCTGGCGGCGCAGCACCTCCAGCATGGGAATGCCGGCGCTGCCCTGGGGCTCGCCGTCGTCGCTGTAGCGCTCGGCCCCGTCCCGGATGCTGTAGCACCAGCAGTTGTGCCGCGCGTCATAGTATTTCTTTTTCATCTCCGCGATGAAGGCGCGGGCTTCATCCTCGGTCTCCACCATGCGGATGTGTCCGAGGAAGCGCGAGCGCTTTTCGGTAAACTCCGCTTCGCCCGGCCCCGAGGGGATATAGTACTCGCTCATGTCTCCCATTCCTCTTTGGGCTCCACATAGCCCGGGATGTATGCTTTGACCCTGCCGAAGATCTCCGGCGGGACGATGGCCTCCACCTCGATGCCGTCCTCCGTGTATTCACTCTTTAATACCGCCGCGTCGCGGTTGAGGCTGTCAAGGAGTGCCGCCGCGGAATAGGGCAGCTTGAGCGTCACATGCCGCTTGCCGCGGTCAAGCCGGTCAGAGAGCATCTGCACGAGCTCAGCCGCGCCTTCCCCGCTTTTGGCGGAGATGCAGACGATGTCCTCCCCATGGGGCAGGATGCCGAAGTAAGCGTCGCACTTGTTGAAAACACGGATGCAGGGTGTGGACTCTGCCCCGAGCTGGCGGATGAGCTCATCCACCACGCGGGCCTGCTCCATCCATTCGGGGTTTGCAATGTCGATGACATGCAGCAGCACATCCGCATATTGCAATTCTTCCAAGGTTGCCTTGAAGGCTTCGATCAGATGGGTGGGCAGCTTGCGGATAAAACCGACGGTGTCGGACAATAAGATCTCCTGTGTCTCATCCACCTTTAGTCGGCGGGTCGTGGTGTCGAGGGTATCGAAGAGCCGGTCATTCGCCGGGATGTCCGAGCCCGTGAGGCAGTTTAGGAGCGTGGACTTGCCGGCGTTCGTGTAACCCACCAGGGCCACGACCGGCATGGAATTCTTCTCGCGCCGTCTGCGCTGGGTACCGCGCACCTTGCGCACCTCGGAGAGCTCTTCCTCCAGCTTCTGGATCTTGCGGCGGATGTGGCGGCGGTCCGTTTCGAGCTGGGTCTCGCCGGGACCGCGGGTGCCGATGGGGGACGAGCCGCCCGACGCCGTCTGACGCACCAGGTGGGTCCACATGCCGGTCAGGCGCGGCAGGAGGTATTTGTACTGGGCAAGCTCTACCTGCAACTGGCCCTCGCGTGTCCTGGCGCGCTGGGCGAAAATGTCCAGAATGAGGCCGGAGCGGTCGAGCACCTTGACCTTGAGTTCCTCAGACAGGACGCGCATCTGGGAGGGTGAGAGCTCGTTGTCGAACACGGCGAGATCGCACTCGTTTGCCTCGATCAGCTCCTTCAGTTCCTGCACCTTGCCGTCACCGAGGAAGCTGCGCGGGTCGGGCGTGGGCCGCGACTGGATCATGGTCGCCACGACCTCGCCTCCGGCGGTCTCCACCAGGGCGGCAAGCTCGTCCATGGTCACGTCGCTCGAACGCTCATGCACGTCCATACTCGCGGCGGCCAGTCCCGCCAGCACCGCACGTTCTTTTTTCGTTTCGATAGATTCCATAGGTTCTCCGTTCTTCTCTACGCCGCTCCCTTTTCCCCAAAGGTGGGCAGGCGGCTGGGCTCGGGCGTGACGATCTCGCTGCCGTCGCTGAAGCGCAGAAGGTAGCAGACCGCGGCGATGAATTCCTCGTCGCTCATGTTGACCCCGCAGGTCACGGTCAGCAGGATCTGCCGCTGGGGCACAAACGTGGGATCCTCCGCCATAAGCCTGCGCGCGTCGGCAAAGTACGAGGCGGGCGTAAGCTTCATGACCTGCCCGATGCGCTGCTCCTCGATCTTGGCCAGCACAAAGTCCTTGAGATAATAAGTGGAGGTGCGCAGCTTCTCCCCCTGGGGCATCAGCAGGTGCGGGTAGAGGCCGTTGTAGATCTCCTGCGCGGCCTCCAGAGAGCAGAGCTCCGCCATCACATAGAGGCCCTCGTCCTCCTTGCCGCTCTTGGGAAGGTACTGAAATTCAATATACGAATGTTCGGCAAGCTGTCCGTTTTCGTCCAGCAGCACGGCGTGATCCGTCCGTTTGATGCCGAGGCGCTCATGGCCCGCGTAGCTCTCGCCGAAGATGGCCGAGGGCAGGAAGTTATAGGGGAACAGCGCGAGGCACTGCCTGTGGGTGTAGGTCTCCTGTTTGCTCGTCGGGGCCGCGCCGGGATTGTTCATCAGCAGCAGCGCCGCCTCGTTCCAGACATAGCGCTCGGGACTGCCGCCGCCGAAGGACGGAGCCGCTGTAGGAACGGGCGTGGGCTTGGAATCCACGGTCGGCATCTCCCAGGGCTCCAGCGGTTCCTCCTTCCGGCAGGCCGCGAGCATGGGGCATATCAGGCACAGCACCAGGAGCAGCGCAATCATTCGTTTCATGTCGGTCATTCACTCCCCGGAATGAATATGAATGCTGTATTATACTATATTTTGGACTTCTTAACAAGGGCTCAATGCCAGCGATTTTGGCGCTTTCTTCTCGGGAAATCGCCCTTGACTTCGACCAGGATGATGTCGCTGCCGACGCGGACGATATTCTTCCAGGGCAGGACATAGTCTTCCTCCCTGCCAAAAAGGCCGAAGAAGCGCGGTCTGCCCGGCGTTACCAGGGAGGCAATGCCCCCCTCCTTGTCGTCAAGCTCCATGTCACAGACATAGCCCAGGCGAAAACCCGTGTGGATGTCGATGACCTCTTTATAGCAAAGCTCCGAAAAATAGCACATCATGTTCGATCCCCCTCAGCTTAAAGCTATGCAGAGGGGATCTTGTCTTATTCGACTGTTTTCTTTTTCGATGCGGGAAGCTGCACGAGAACGATGGCGGCGAACATGATGACACAGCCGAGAAGCTCACGCCTGCTCATGCGCTCCCCCAAGAGCAGCGCCCCGGTGAGAGCAGCGAAGACCGATTCAAGGCTCATGAGCAGCGACGCCACAGTGGGATCTGTAAAGCCCTGGGCCACCATCTGCAGCGTGTAGCCCACACCGCCGGACATGACGCCGCACCAGAGGATCGGCACAGCTGCGGCTTTGATCTCCGCCCAGGACGGAGTCTCGGTAATCAGTGCAATCATGCCCGACACGAGCGCCACCACCACGAACTGAATGGTGGAGATCTTCACGGGGTCGCCGAGGCGTGAGAAATGGTCGCAGCAGAGGATGTGTCCGGTGAAGAGCAGCGCGCAGATGCACACCAGCGTGTCGCCGTGGGTGATGGAAAAATCCTCCGTCACACATAGGAGATACATGCCCGCAACACCGATGGCAATGGCAAGCCAGACATGGAGACCTGCGCGCTTTTTGAAGAGCAGGAAGTTCACCGCCGGCACGAGCAGGATGTAAAGTGCCGTGATAAAGCCGGCCTTGCCCGCAGTGGTATAGACAATGCCAAACTGCTGAAAGAGGCTCGCCCCCGTCAGAAACAGGCCGCAGCAGATGCCGCCGATGAGGGTCTGGCGCTTTTGGTCCGGTTTCTGTGCCGTCTCCGGCTTTTTCCGGCCGGGGAAAAAGGCCGCTGTCCCCGCGGTGAGGGCCGCAAGCCACATGCGGGAGGAGGTAAAGGTGACGGGCTCGATGCTCTCCATGCCCACGCGCTGGGCCACAAACGCCGTGCCCCAGATGAGCGCCGTGATGAGCAGGAGAGTATTTCCCAGCATTTTCTTGTTTTTCATGGAATCACGCCTTCGGAAATGAAATCTTTCATAGTATAAGCGGAATGCCTACCCGCCGCAAGTGTGGAAATTGCACAAGTCTCTGTTGACTTCCCAGGGGCAATATCGTAAAATAACAATAGTTTTACTACAGCTATTTAAAGCGTTTCTCTAATCTTCAAAAAAGGAATGATATTCATCATGAAAAAGGAAGACAAAGAAGAAAAGAAAATAGAAAAAGAAGCAAAAAAGGCCGAAAACGACAAGCTCAAGGCTGAGATCAAGGAGCTGCGCGCCTCGCTCATGGGCATGCAGCAGACCATCCGGGAAAAGGGTCTGCCCATTCTGGTGCTGGTGGAGGGCTGGGCCGCCGCCGGCAAGGGCAGCCTCATCAACGAGCTCATCAGCGAGATCGACCCCAGAAACTACAACGTCACCTCCCCGGTCATCACGCCGGAATCCGAGGCCCGCTACCCCTTCCTCTACCCCTATGCCAAGGCCATTCCGGAAAACGGCAAGATCATGTTCTACGACTCCGGCTGGATGGAGGACTGCGTGCGCAAGTTCCTGCATCGCGACATCACCAAGGACGAATATAAAAAACGCGTGCGCGCGGTCGAAGAATTCGAGCGCCAGCTTCGCGACGGCGGGTATCTCGTGCTCAAGCTCTTTGTGGACATCAGCGAAAAAGAGCAGCGCAAGCGCATCTCCGCCCTGCGCGAGAGCTTTGAGACCGAGTGGCGTGTGTCCGCCGACGATATGTGGCAGCTCAGCGAGTACAAGCTCTTCAAGGAGGGCTACGAGAGCTTCATGGAGAAGACCGGCAAGGTCATCCCCTGGCATGTGCTTGACGGCAGTAAGCGCACCGTAGCCGCCCGCGACGCGCTGAAGCTGCTGGTAGATCAGATCGGGAAGGCACTGGAGGAAGGCCGCTACATCGGCAAACCCTTCAAAGAGAACTTCCCGCTGCTCAAAATGCCGAAGCTCGCCGACGTCGACCTCTCTCCCTCGCTCACCGACGAAGAATACAAGAAGGAACTCAAGAAGCTGCAGAAGCGCCTGGGCGAGCTGCACAACGTCATCTACCGCAAAAAGATCCCCGTCATCCTCTGCTACGAGGGCTGGGACGCGGCCGGCAAGGGCGGCAACATCCGCCGCATCGCAAGGCCCCTCGACCCCAGAGGCTTTGACGTGATGCCCATTGCCTCCCCCGAACCCCACGAGAAAAATCGCCAGTACCTGTGGCGCTTCTGGACAAGACTTCCCCGCAGCGGCCACGTCTGCATCTTTGACCGCACCTGGTACGGCCGCGTGATGGTGGAGCGGCTGGAGGGCTTTTGTGCCGAGGACGACTGGAAGCGCGCCTTCAACGAGATCAACGAGTTCGAGCGCCAGCTCACCGACTGGGGCGCCGTGGTGCTCAAGTTCTGGATCCACATCGATCAGGACACCCAGCTCCAGCGCTTCAACGACCGGCAGAACACTCCGGAGAAGGCCTGGAAGCTGACGGAAGAGGACTGGCGCAACCGCGAGAAGTGGCCCCAGTATGAGGAGGCCATCGACGAAATGCTGGAGAAGACCAGCACCAAGAATGCCCCCTGGTTCATCATCGAATCCAATGACAAGAAATATGCCCGCATCAAGGCCCTGCGCATCGTGATCGACGCGCTGGAAAAGGCCTGCGAGGAGCGGCTCGCATAAGGAGTAAGTTTTTTTACCATGGCTCAGAAAGACAAAAAGGCCGCGCCCGATAAAAAGAGCGCGGCGGAAAAGAAAGCGATCCAGGAGAAGAAGGACGCCGCAGAGAAGAAAGCGGCCGCCGAACGAAAGGCGCTGGCCGAAAAGCGCGCGGAGCAGGAGAAAAAAGAGGCTGCCAAGAGCGTCTACATCAACCGGGAATTAAGCTGGCTTGCCTTCAACGAGCGCGTGCTGCTCGAGGCTGCGGACCCCGCCGTGCCGCTTCTGGAGCGGCTCAAGTTCCTGATGATCTATCAGTCCAACCTCACGGAGTTTTACCGTGTGCGCATTGGCATCCTGACCCACCGCTCCCTGCTGACCCCGGACAAGAAGGACCCCCTCTCCGGCATGACGCCCGAGACGCAGATGCTCGAGGTACTGCGCATCACCAAGGAACAGCAGGCCCTGATGGAGAGCATCTGGAAAACGATCCGGGAGGAGCTGCGCGCAAACGGTGTGGACGTGCTGGACTTCAAGAAGATCAGCAAGGTGGACGAACTGATGAGCAAAAAGCTCTTCGGCGACATCAAGGATCTCCTGTTCCCCAAGATCATCGACCTCAATCAGCCCTTCCCCTTCCTGTGGAGCGGAGAGTCGAACGTCGTCGCCTTTCTCGGGCGCGGCACCGTACAGAAGCTCGCGGTTATCCCGCTGCACCGGGTACCGGCTTACCTGAGCTTTGAGATCAACGGCTGCCAGAAAATCGTGCTCACCGCCCAGCTCATCCGCCACTTTCTGCCGCTGCTGCTGAAAAAGGAGAGCATCATCCAGACCGCCACCGTGGAGGTCACACGCAATGCCGACGTGTTCCTTGCCGACGTGCAGGACACGACGGACGACGATCTGCGCCAGAGGATGAGCTCCATGCTCACCAAACGCAAGCGGGAGATGCCGGTCAGGGCGCGCATTTACGGCAAGCTCACGGACCAGAACCGGGCGCTGCTCATCAAGAAGCTCCGCGTACCGGAGAGGTGCGTCTTCACCCAGTCGGTGCCCTTTGATCTGTCCTTCCGTTCCTGCATCGGCGGGCATGAGAACTTCAAGTATGAAGAGCGCCGCCCTGCCCGGGACATCGGGCTTAAAAAGGGCGAATATTTCTCCTATATAGAAAAGCACGATCTGCTCATGAGCTTCCCCTTCCAGAGCATGATGCCCTTCGTGGATCTCATTTACGAGGCGGCGGACGATCCTGAGGTTCTCTCCATCAAGATCACGCTCTACCGCATGTCCGGCAGCAGCAAGATCGCCGCGGCGCTGGCTTACGCCGCCGACAAGGGCAAGGACGTGCTGTGCCTGCTGGAACTTCGCGCGAGGTTTGACGAGCAGAACAACATCGACTATTCCGAAATGCTGGAGGACGCGGGCTGCCGCGTGATCTACGGCCTGCCCAGCCACAAGGTGCACTCCAAACTCTGCGTCATCACGCGCCAGCGCGACGGAAACATCACGCGCATCACCCAGGTCGGCACCGGCAACTACAACGAAGTCACCGGCGAACAGTACACCGACCTGTCCCTCATCACGGCAAACGAGCAGGCAGGTCTGGATGCCGAGGCCGCCTTCACCGCGCTTCTCCACGGCGAGATTCCGCCCGAGGCGCAGTATCTCTGGATCGCGCCCCTGACCTTTAAACCGCGCGTGCTGGAATTTCTCGAGCGAGAGAAGGCCAAGGGAGAAAAGGGGCGCGTCGCCATCAAGATCAACGCCCTGAACAATCTCGACGTGATGGAAAAGCTCATCGAATGCTCGCAGGCGGGCGTGAAGATCGAGCTCTTCATCCGCGGCATCTGCTGCCTGCGTCCCGGTATCGAGGGCATGACCGACAACATCACGGTCACGAGCGTGGTCGGCCGCTGGCTCGAGCATTCGCGCATTTACAGCTTCGGCGAGGGTGAGGATCAGCGCATGTTCATCGGCTCCGGCGACCTTCTGAGCCGCAACCTGGAGCACCGGGTGGAAGCCTTTATCGAAGTCGTGACCCCCGACACTCGCGCTCAGATCAACGAGGTTCTGGACGCTTTGCGCAGAGACCGGGAGAAGTCCCGCCGCATGCTGCCTGACGGCACGTATGTGCGTGACAAGGGCGGCGAGGGCACCAGCTCCCAGGAGGCGCTGTACCGCTATTTCAGCACCTACAAGGTGAGCATGGAAACGCCCGTGCCTGCAGAGGCCGCCCTGATTGAACCCGCACCGGCCAGGAGCGAGCCGGTCGCCGCCTCGAAGGCCCCGATCCCCGCGCCGGTCAAGGCGATGGAGACCACCCCGCCTCCGGAGCCGATAGGGCTGCTCAGAAAAATCAGGAGCTTTTTCTCGTAAAAGAGTCGATTGCGAAACACCGGTTTCGCAATCGAGGTACTCGCGCTTATCGCACACGGCGGGCTGTAACACGCCGTGTTTGGTCGGCGCGAGGCCTCACAGTGCTCGGCTCAGGGTGTTTTTGAGGAAGCAAAGCTCCCTCAAAAACGATTTGAATAGCATCCGAGCGGGTAAATCTGGTCTTCTGCAAGCTGTTATCGTAATTGTATCAAAGGAGGAAACCACCCATGGCGGAAAGCTACAATATCTGTCTCGACGTCGGCGGGACCAAGGTCCTCGGCGCCATCTTCAACGAGAAGGATGAGATCATCTACCGGCTGAAAAAGCGCTCCAACAGTGAGGGCGAGGGCTCGGCGGATGTGGAGAAGGTCATCATCGGCGTGGTGGAGGAGATGATCAGGGAGTCCGGCATCGACCGCAGCAAGCTCAATGCCATCGCCTCCTGCGCTCCCGGCGTCATCGACCAGGACAAGGGCATCGTGCTCTTTACGCCGAACCTCCCCTGGCGCAACTATGACATTGCCGGAGCGATGAAGAAGAAATTCGGCGTGCCCTTCTTTGTGGGCAACGACGTGAATCTCGGTGTTCTCGGCGAATACAAATTCGGCGCGGCGCAGGGCTATAAAAACATCGTCGGCTTCTTCCCCGGCACCGGCATGGGCGGCGGCCTGATCCTCGACGGCAAGCTCTTCACCGGCAACCAATTCAAGGCCGCCGAGTACGGCCACATGATCCTCGATCCCGAGGGGCCCCTCTGCGGCTGCGGGCAGCGCGGCTGCCTGGAGGCCTTCTCCAGCAAGAAGGGCATGTCCGACTATATCCGCCAGCAGGTCTCCCGCGGGCGCGAGTGCATGCTGGCCGAGGATGTGCAGGCCGGCGTCTTCCGCAGCAAGCGGCTCAAGAAGGCCCTGGCCAAAAAGGACCAGGTGGCGATCGAAGCCGTCGACCGCGCCTGCCACTATCTTGCCATCGCCACCGGCAACATGATCAACACCATCTCCCCCGACCTGGTACTCTACGGCGGCGGCATTATGGAAGCCATGGGCGAGCTGTTCCTGGAGAAGATCCTCAAGGAGCTTGACCGCTACTGCATGACCTCTATCCGTCCGACGGTGGATGTGAAGATCGCCGCCCTCGGCGACGACTCCATCCTCTACGGCGACCTGGCGCTCATCAAGGGTCTGTAAGACGCACGAATCCACCCCCCTCCGCATAGTCTGATATGAGACTATCAGCGGAGGGGTTTTTATGTCATCAACCATCCTGTGGGCTCTTGCGGGCACACAGTTTATTTTTTTCATGACGGCGCTGGGAGCATCGCTGGTGTTTTTTCTTCGTTCACCCGCGCCGCGCTTTCAGACGGTCCTGCCCGGCTTTGCGGGCGGGGTAATGACAGCGGCCTCAGTGTGGAGCCTGCTGCTGCCCGCGATCGAACAGGCGGAGGCGGAGAGCGCGGGCCCCGCGTGGCTGCCCGCCGCGGCAGGGCTCATTCTCGGTGCCCTCTTTCTCACCGCAGCGGATGCCCTGCAGGGAGGCGCTCAGGGCCGCGACCGCATGCTTTTTACCGCCATCACGCTCCACAACATCCCGGAGGGCATGGCGGTGGGTCTCGCCTTCGCCCTTGCTGCGGATGGGGAGGGACTTGCCGCAGCAGCAGCCCTCGCCCTCGGCATCGGGATCCAGAACTTCCCCGAGGGGGCAGCGGTGTCGCTGCCGATGCGAAGCCGCGGGATGGGGCGCGGCAGGGCCTTCCTCTGCGGGGTCGCCTCCGGTGCGGTAGAGCCGGTGTTCGGGATGCTCGCGGTCTTCGCCGCGTCGCTTGCCCATCCCGTGATGCCCTGGCTTCTGAGCTTTTCCGCCGGGGCCATGCTCTATGTTACGGTGCATGAGCTCTGTCCGGAGGCTTCCGACCGGCCCGGTGCGCTGAGCTTTATCGGCGGCTTTGCGCTGATGATGACACTGGACGTGGCGTTAAGTTAGACAAATTTGGGGTGCTATTCTTGTGACATTGTAACAAGAATGGCAGTTGCTTGTGATAAACTTGTCATGAAAAACTACGAAAAATTCCGTTGAAAAAAGTAGACACCGCTCATGTTCTTATGATAATATAGATAAGTAAATTCCCGTACCACGTAAAATGTAACGAGGTGAAGTGTATGGCATTTAAATTTAAGGGCGGTGTCCATCCCGATTACCGGAAGCATCCCGAGATTCCCGTGACCGTGATCGCACCGCCGCAGCAGGTCGTCATCCCCATGGCACAGCACATCGGCGCCCCCTGCACCCCCCTGGTGAAAAAGGGCGACCATGTGAACATGTACCAGAAGATCGGCGAAAATCCCGCGCCTGTCTCCGCGCCCGTCCACGCCTCCGTTTCCGGCACGGTCGTGGCCGTAGAGCCGAGGCCTCATCCCCTCGGCGATATGATCATGTCCGTCGTCATCGAAAACGACGGGCTGGACACACCCGAGCTCATGGAGCCGCTTACGGAAGCCCAGCTCCAGGACCCCGAAGCTATCCTCCAGCGCATCCGCGAGGCCGGCGTCGTCGGCATGGGCGGCGCAATGTTCCCCACCGCGTTCAAAATCTCCAGCGGCCGCGGCAAGGTGGATACTCTCATCATCAACGGTGCCGAGTGCGAGCCCTATATCAACGGCGATCACCTGACCATGCGCCAATTCCCGGACGAGCTTCTGAAGGGTATCGAGCTTGCCCGCATCGCGCAGGGTGTGGATAAGGTCTTCTACGGCATTGAGAAGAACAAGCAGGACGCCATCGATTTGCTCAACGCCCACGGTGCCGCGGAAAAGGGCATCATCATCGTGCCCGAGAGCACCCTCTACCCTCAGGGCGGCGAGAAAATGCAGATCAAGACCATCACCAACCGTGAGGTCAAGCCCGGCGGGCTGCCCGCAGGCGTCGGCTGCTGCGTCATCTCCACCCGCACCGCCTACGCCATCTACCAGGCATGTTATGAGGGCAAGAGCGTCATCGAGCGCATCGTCACCGTCGACGGCAGCGCCCTTTCCGCTCCCGTCAACGCCATGATCCGTGTCGGCACCAGCTTCGGCTACATCGCCGAACAGTGCGGCGGCTTTATCCGCACCCCGCGCAAGATCGTTCTGGGCGGCCCGATGATGGGCATCTGTGCCACCACGCTCGAGGCGGTCACCGTCAAGGGCACAGCGGGCGTTCTCTTCTTTACCGAGGATGAGGACCGCACGGTGGAGGAGCCCGTTTGCATCCGCTGCGGCAAGTGCATCAACGTGTGTCCCATGCGGCTTGAGCCGACCTACATGTTCCAGTATTACAAGAAGCGCGACTTCGAGATGCTGGAGAAATACCACGTCACGGACTGCATCGAGTGCGGCAGCTGCACCTTCCGCTGCCCGGCGCGCATGCCCCTCACCCACGCATTCAAGACTGCCAAGCTCATGATCCAGGCGAAAAACGCCAAGGAAAAGGCCAAGGCGGAGGCCGCAGCAAAGGAGGCCGGAAAATGAACGAGAAGAAAGAACGCATGATCTTTGATGTCACATACCAGCCCCAGGTACGCACCGTGCGCGACACCCAGCGCATCATGCTCGACGTGATCATCGCCACCCTCCCCATCGTGGGCTTCGGCGTGTACCGCTATGGCTGGCACGCGCTGCTGCTGGTCGTTTCCAGTATGGCCGCCGCCGTGTTCTTCGAGTGGGGCTACCGCAAGCTCCTGAAAAAATCCATCACCATCGACGATCTCTCCGCCGCGGTCACGGGCCTTCTGCTCGTGATGGTGCTGCCCCCGCAGACGCCTGTCTGGATGGTGGTCATCGGCGACTTCTTCGCCATCGTCATCGTCAAGCAGCTCTACGGCGGCATCGGCAAGAATTTCTTAAACCCCGCCCTTGCGGGCCGCGCCTTTTTGACGGCGTCGTATTCGGGCGTTCTGACCATCGTCGTCATCGACGGCGTCACCTCCGCTACCCCGCTGGGCTTCCTCTACAGCGATACCCCGATGCCCTTCACCCTGGCGCAGAGCTTCTTCGGCGCCATCCCCGGCAGCATCGGTGAGATCAGCTCCTTCGCCATCCTGGCGGGCGCAGCTTACCTCATTGCGCGCAAGGTCATCCGCTGGCGTATTCCCGCCTCCGTCATCGGCACCGTCTTTGTGCTGAGCTTTCTCGGCGGGCATGCCGGCTACGGCCGTCTTGAGTGGGCGCTGCAGAACGTGTTTGCCGGCGGCGTCATGTTCACCGGCATCTTCATGGCCACCGACTACTCCACCTCCCCCGTCACCATCAACGGCCAGATCATCTACGGCATCGGCATCGGCGCCCTGACCATGCTCATCCGCTACTTCGGCGGCTACGCAGAGGGCTGCTCTTACGCCATCCTCATCATGAACCTCACCACCTGGGCGCTCGACAAGCTGTGCCACCGCCGCCAGTTCGGCGTGTCCCGTGAGGAGTTCCTGGCCAGCAAGCGCGCGAAAAAGAACAAGGAGGCTGTGTCATGAATAAAATTCTGAAGCTTGCCCTCGTTCTTCTCGCCGTCAGTGCGATCGTGGCGGGCGTGCTCGGCGTCATCAATGAGCTGACTTATCCCGTCATCGACGCACAGAAGCAGGCCAAGACCGCCGAGGCCTTTTCCGCCGTTTTGAAGGCTGACCGCTTCGACGAGATCGAATTTTCGAATCCCGACTTCCCCACCGTGCTCACCGTACATAAGGCGGAGGGCGTCGGCTACGTCGTGACCTCCAAGTTCTCCGGCGCTCAGGGCAACATCACCATGGCCGTCGGCGTGGACAACGACTACAAGTGCACCGGCATCTCCGTCATCGAGCATGCCGAGACCTCCGGCCTCGGCGCCAACGCCGCCAGCACCGGCGAAGTCGGCGTGAACTTCCGCGCACAGTTTGTCGGCCAGGATGAGAGCATCGCTCTCGCCAATGCCGGCGGCAGCATCGACGCCCTCACCGGCGCGACGATCACCTCCCGTGCCATCACCGAGGCCGTCGCCACCAGCATCCGGGCCGTCAAAACTCTGGGTTAAGGAGGGCTGAGAGTATGAATAGAAAACAACAGTTTACCGAAGGCCTGATCACCAATAACCCCGTTCTCGTCCAGCAGATCGGCATGTGCGCCACCATGGCCATCACCACCACGCTCTTCAACGGCGTCGGCATGGGCCTGTCGGTTCTCATCATCCTCACCTGCTGCAACGTGGTTATCTCCGCCATCCGGAAAATCATCCCCGGCGAGATCCGCCTTGCGATCTTCGTGGTCGTCATCGCGGGCTTCGTCACCATCGTGGACCTGCTGCTGCAGGCCTTCGTCCCCGCACTGAGCGAGGCACTGGGTGTGTTTATCCCGCTCATCGTCGTCAACTGCATCATCATCGGCCGCGCGGAGGCCTTCTGCCAGAAGATGCCCGTCAAGGACTCCTTCTTCGACGGTATTTTTCAGGGCCTGGGCTACACCTGCGTTCTGATCGTGATGTGCGTCGTGCGTGAGTTTCTGGGCTCCGGCCGCTTCGGCGGCGGCCTCATCGATGTGGCCAACGGCTTCCGCTTCACCCTTGACGGAACCGGCGCCGGCATCCAGATCTTCCCCGAGAGCTACGGCGCGTCCATTCTGTCCCTCCCCTTTGGCGGCTTCCTTACCCTGGGCTTCCTGATCGCCGCGATGCAGTACGCGCTCAAGAAGGCCGAGGACAAGAAGGCCAAGAAAGCGGAAGAAGAGAAGGAGGCTGAGAAGTAATGCTTAGCAGTATCATTCAGATCTCGCTGGGAGCGATTTTGATCAACAACTTCATCTTCTCCCAGTTCCTAGGCTGCTGCCCGTTTTTGGGCTGCTCCAACAAGGTAGACACCGCCCTCGGCATGGGCCTTGCGGTCGTGTTCGTCATGGGCCTTGCCTCCGCGATCTGCTGGGTCATCAACGAGTACATCCTCGTCGCCCTGCACCTGGAGTTTCTGCAGACCCTCGCTTTCATCCTGGTCATTGCGGCGCTGGTGCAGTTTGTGGAAATGTTCCTCAAGAAGATGGTCCCGTCGCTCTACTCCGCACTTGGCATCTTCCTGCCCCTCATCACCACCAACTGCGCGGTTCTCGGCGTGGTGCTCCTGAATGTCCAGAATAATTACAACTTCATCGAGTCCCTGGTCTACGGCATCACCGGCGGCATAGGCTTCCTGCTCGCGATCGTGCTCTTTGCAAGCGTGCGTGAGCGCGTGGAGTTTGCCGAGTATCCCGAGTGCTTCCGCGGCTTCTCCATCTGCCTCGTCTCCGCTGCGCTCGTGGCGCTGGCTTTCATGGGCTTCAGCGGCATGGCCATCCCGGTATAAGGAGGGCGTGAAGGTATGAAAACGATTCTTCTCTCTATGCTGGTCCTCGGCGTGCTGGGCGGTGTCTTCGGTGCGCTGCTGGCCTTTGCCTCCAAGATCTTCTATGTTGAGGTCGACCCCAAACAGGCTGCTGTGCGTGAGGTCCTTGCGGGCGCCAACTGCGGCGGCTGCGGCTACCCCGGCTGTGACGGTTATGCCGCCGCGGTCGCCAAGGGTGAAGCCCCCTGCAACAAGTGTGTCGCGGGCGGTGCGGCAGTAGCCGAAAAAGTCTCCGAGATCATGGGCGTGTCTGCCGACGCTGCCGATAAAATGGTCGCCTTCGTCCCCTGTTCCGGCTGCGAAGGCGTGGCCGAAAAGCGTTTCAACTACACCGGCCCCATCGACTGCCAGGCTGCCATGCTCTTCGGCGGCAAGAGCAACAAGCTCTGCACCTTCGCCTGCATCGGTCTCGGCAACTGCGAACGCGCCTGCCAGTTTGACGCCATGCATGTGGTAAACGGCATCGCGCATGTGGACCGCTCCAAGTGTGTCGGCTGCGGCGCATGTGTGGACATATGCCCCAAGAACCTTGTCCAGCTCATTCCCGAGAGCCTGCGCATTCATCCCGCCTGCTCCAGCCACGACAAGGGCGGCGTTGTGATGAAGGTCTGCACGGCTGGCTGCATCGGCTGCATGAAGTGTCAGCGCGAGTGCCCCGCGGGCGCCATCGTCGTCAAGGACGCTCTGGCCCAAGTCGATCCCGAAAAGTGCATCGGCTGCGGTAAATGCGCCGAGGTCTGCCCGAGACACATCATCACCGACTTTACCGCTTGATTTTCCCAACAAAAAAGCTCCCACTGTCGTGGGAGTTTTTTTGTTGCTCATTTAATTATATTCCGGGAAGCGCTCGGCGTAGTCGATCAGTTCCGTGACCGGCCAAAGGCATTGCTTTGATGATGTATAAATACGGTAGTACCCGTACTGCCCGTGATCCGTCATCTCGACGCCGTTGGCTGTCGTCTCACTCAGCATGCCGGGCACCTCCGTCTCGAGAAAAACAAAGACTGCGCTCTTATAGTCATCGATATGGTAAACATCGCGGATGTTGATGAGGGGCGAAACCTTGAACATAAAATCGTCCTGCCAGCAGCCTGCAATGAGTTTTCCGTCCGCGCACACCGCCACCGACGGCGCAGACATGGAGAGACTGCCGTAAACCAGCTCGCAGCCGTTGTTCAGCGCCCAGTCGGCGATCTGCTCGGAGGGTGTTGGCTCCTTGTCAAATACAATGCGAAGATCGTCTCTGTAGCTGAAATAGAGGTTCACCGCCGCCAGGATACACAGCGCTGCAATCAGCCCCGCGAGGAAGCGCGGCTTTGCCTTTTCCGCAATCAGCGCAAGCGACAACGCAGGAAGCGTATAGTAGAGGAACAGGTAGATGGGCCGCAGCCGCACCGAAGTGACAAAGGAGGCCGCGATCACCGCCATGCACCCGATCAGTGCCACCAGCCAGAAGCAGCCGACGCCCTTCGCACCGCGTCTTCCGCGAAGGAAAAGATACACCGCCGTCAGCACCAGCAGCGTCGTCATCAGGAACATCAAAATGAAGAAGAGGCGGCTGTCCCCTTCTCGGGTCGCCTCGTAGCCCGTCACAGTGATGAGTGCGGTGTGTACATCCCGGAATTTGCCGACGATCGACGCGCCGGAAAAGATAGACGCGCCGCTGTAGATCTCGTGCCGCTTAACCGGCAGGAGGTGTATCATGGCGAGGCCCAGCACATTGGCCGCGGTATATGCAAGCGTACGCCACAAACGCATGCGCTTCCCCTTCGGGTAGAGCGGCTGTTTTTTCCAAAGGCGATACATGGCTGCAAGCATCTCATAGGCAAGCAGTGGCAGGATCAGCACACAGGTTTGCCGCAGGCTCTGCATTCCGGTACAAAAGCACAGGAAAAACGCAAGCAGCAGCGCGGGCAGCCGCAGCGCTTCCGACTCCCGTGCGCGGGCGTAGTCGCCCAGCACCACGAAGAAGCAGATCAGGTAGCAGGCATAGAAGCTGCACATGGCAAAGAAAAGCTGCTGTCCGTCCTCACGAAAGACGGTGTAAGGGCCGAAGATTGAGGCCAGAAAGGTCAGCATCGCTGCCAGCCGGACTGCCGGCCGCCGCACATGTGCGCGCAGCATCCAGTCCATCGACAAAAGCAGGAAGATGGACATACACAGGGTCGCCCAGGCCATGGCGCGGTTCATGCTGCCCGTGAGGCCATAGAACAAGGCCGACAGCACCGGCGTTGCCACCACATAGAACTGGTTGCCGAAAAGGTAGTTCTTCGGAAACAGCGTCTTCTGCTCCCACATCAGCCGCGCCACCAGCGTGTCCTCGTACATGTCGGAGGTGCACAGCCGTGCAAAACCGTGAAAGTCGATCACAGTGTATACGCATAGGTACCCGAGGATCACCAGCGCGATGAGCGCCGCCAACACATATTCTGCTTTGCGCTGTCTGTCAGGCATATTTCCGCTCCTTCTGCGCAGATTCATAATAGTTAAAGTTTACCCTTGCCGCGCAGAAAAGTCAATACGCCTTGACTTGCCGGGCGCGACGTGATAAAATCCCCATAGTTTCAGGACAACTGAACATATACGGAGGGTTACCGAAGTGGGGACGTTTGCGAGCGCCGCCTGCGGCGGATGCAGCGAGCAATAAGGAGTGGCAGCGGTCGAAATCTTGTGAGCGTCCAGCGAGCAAAAGATTTCGGGCACCGCAACAGGACATAACGGGGCGGTCTTCCCCGCCTGTTTTAAGAGAAAATCTAAGACAATTTCATATCGTTGTTTCCTCCCGCAAGGGAGTTAACATATACGGAGGGTTACCGAAGCGGTCATAACGGGGTGGTCTTGAAAACCATTAGGGCAGTGATGTCCACGCGGGTTCGAATCCTGCACCCTCCGCCACAGTGATGGCACCATAAGTATGATTATCATGCTTATGGTGCTTTTATTTTTTTATAACCATAAGAAGAGGGTTGACAGAGATAATCATATATGACATAATGACAACATAATGACATGTCACTTTAAAGGAGGTAAAAGCAGTGGCTCAACAAACCATCCAAGGAAATAAAGCGCTTGCAAAACAAATTAAGCAAAGGCGCATTGAATTGGGGCTTACGATTGAAGAAGCAGCCTCGAGAGCAGAGGTTGGCACTAAAACATGGTGTAGATACGAGGCTGGTGAATCCATTCGTAAAGACAAATGTAAAGGGATCTGTAAAGCTCTTAACTGGCTTTCCTTACCAAATGGTGAAGAGAAAAATGATGATGTTCTCTCTATTGAAGACTATAAGGATCATACAGCGTGGTCAAAATACTTAGAAAAGCAATATGGAGACATGGCGGCTATGTCTTTCGCTGCAGGGAGCGATATTCTTCTTGATCATGTAGAAACAGACTTGAACTCTCTTTCCTCCCTGCCTGTGGGAACACACATTGGGCAGTTGAGCGTCTCTTTGCTCGAATATGATCTTCCTGATCAATTCCTTATGGAATACAATTATGACTTCTTATTCAAAATGAAATGCAAAATACAGCAGATGCGTGGGGCGGCAAAGCTTGGCGTTCCAATGATCGCTCACAGTGTTTTGGAAGAATTAATCATTTATCTTTGCAACGAAGAAGCAAATGCTCTAATTGAGCTTTATGACGGCATTGAAGGAATAAAGGGCAACACGACGGCTGACTGGGTGTTTGACCTTTTTGATGACATGGATGTTATAACTATTCTTTATTCGGATATCTATGTAAGCGAAGATCATCCGTATCACTTTTTACACTGGAGCGAGGATCAGTTTTTTGTGGACGAAGATTAGCATTTCATGGGCTTCCAGATTATCTATGCATCTTAACTGAGCATAGATCAAAGGTGGTGTTTCACATTAACAAACTTGAGCAAGTGGTTTATGCAGCGGAAAGATTTGCTTTAAACGGGAAGACTTATACAACCATAAGAATATCGCCAGAATACAGTATAGATGAAAAGAATGCATTGACCGATGACTTTCTCAAAGGTTTTAAGTCCCAAGAAGAAGCACTAAGAATGGCAGATTATTTTTTTGCCTTTTCAAAGTGGTTACTGTATAAAACCGTTTATCGGTTCGATAAAAGCTTCCTTAGTGTTCTTGTAGATACAGAGGATATGGTATTCCACGCACAATCACTTCAAAGGCTACCTGTACAAGCGTTCTTCATTGCTTGTGAAGATGAAGAACGCCTTGGTTATTTCGTATATACAGAAACTGTCAATGTCGACATTAATGGTAATGCTGTTAATGATACAGTGTTTATTGTGGTAGATGTCCTTGATGTGATGGGAGATAAACTTCATATGCGGAAAGATACGCTCTGGATCTCCAACGGCCAAAAGCTCTCTGCTGCACTTGAAGAGTGGATGAGGGAGAAGAATAGCATGGAGTTCTATGAGGAGGCATATCATAATATGAAGATGGCTATTCAGGTTGCCTACTATCTCTCAGCGCAAAATGCAGTGATCAAAGAAGTAAAAACTCCCAAATCAAAGAGGCCGCACCGTCCTAATGGAAAGCCGATGAACATCAGGCAATGGGAGGTGGGCTATAGAATAAGCACCCCATTTTTGGCAGAGGCGCACTCATTGTCTGATGCGGCAAGTATGCCCGATGAAGCTTCAACTGGAATAAGTCCAAGACCGCATATTCGCAGAGCACATTGGCATCATTATTGGGCAGGCCCGGGAAAAACTCAATTAATTGTGAAGTGGTTGGAACCCGTTTGGGTTAACGGGAGTTCTGAGGATATTATTGCTGTAGAACACAAGGTGGATTGAAAGAGACGGGATGTGAGACAGGTATGTAGTAGAGATGCCGTTGTTTCACCAAAACATATCAGATTTCGCTCAGTTTTCCGAGATGGCTGCATATTGATAATAACTTGCACACCGGTATAAAATTTGGTACCGGTGTGCAGTGTCTTTACAGATATTCCAAGGGCAGCGCAACGAGGTTTCCACGGAGATACAGCTTGCGGTCCAGAAGACATATAATGGCCCCCATGCCTCTCTTTTTGTCAGGAATCCCATCCAGCACATCAAACTCAGACGCCATACTCGCCTTGGGCATGGTAGACATCTTGATTTCGATAGGATATAGGATTCCGTTTTCCTGAATAATCAAGTCGATCTCACCATCAACCTCAACCGGCTCTCCGTTTTCGTTCTTCTTTTTCTTATCCCTGCCGTTATAATAATACACATCGAAATCGTACTCCAGCCCCTCGTTGGAATAAGATTTCAGGATTTCATTGATAACGAAAGTCTCGAACATGGCGCCGGCCATGGCGCCGTTCTTCAGTGTATCTGGGGTCAACCAACGGGTAAGATAGCAGCAAAGTCCAGTATCCCGAAAATACAGCTTGGGAGTTTTTACTGCCCGCTTCAGCACGCTGGCGGTGTAGGGCTTGAGAATATACACGATCCCGCTCTTTTCGAGAATGGAGATCCACTCTTTGACCGTGACCTCTGACACATCCAGCTCAGAGGCAATGTTGGCATAATTGATGATCTGGCCTGTCCGTGCAGCAACTGCCGTCATGAAACGAACAAAAGTCAGGTGGTTCTTTGCCTTGATCAGTTTGTTCACGTCACGTTCCAAATAGGTTTTGACGTAGGACTGATAGTAGTCGATCCATTCCCGCTCAGGGTTGGCGTAAAGCTCGGGATAGCTGCCGCGGTGGATGGTCGTCCATATGTCAGCCCCGTATTTCTTGAGGTGTTTCTCTCGCTCACTGAGATACTCCTCCGTTGGAACAAAATGACGGTTGAAGTTCACGCCGTTGATTTCGCGCAGTGACAGTCCTTCCAGCTCCACGATGGAAATGCGGCCCGCCAGAGAGTCGCTCACGTTCTCCATGAGCTGAAGTTTCTGAGAACCAGTGAGATAGAAGTTAGAGAGCTTGTCTGTGTTGTCCAGTACGATTTTTAGCCGGTTGAAGATGGAAGGGCATTTCTGGACCTCATCGATCATCAGAGGGCAGGGGTTGTTCATCAGAAACAGTCCCACATCCTCAGAGGCCTGAGCAAGCATTAAGTCGTCATCAAAAGTGACCTGGTTTGCACTGCTAAAAAGGTGCTTGAACAGTGTAGACTTCCCTACCTGCCGCGGGCCGGTTAATAGAATGGCCTTACTATTTCTGGCTCGTCTCTCTACGACAGGCTCAATGTGCCTGATTATCGAATACATAAGCGCGTTCTCCTTTGGCTAATCTGAAGTACAACTTTAGATTAGCGGATAGCAAGCAAATTGTCAAGAGAAAATCTAAAGTAAAACTTTGGATTTTTCGATTGATGAGCGACTACTCTTTGAATAATTGTCGTCCCATGTCGTCCCATGTCGTGTTGTGTCGCCTCACCTTTCATGATATCATCATAATAGAGAAGATCCTCGGCGGCAGACATAGGGAAAGCTTTTTTTGTCAGCCCATGTCAGTTAATGTCAGTCGATGTCATGTTGTGTCAGCCTATTCCGAGTGATAATCCTTATAATGGCGAAAAACATTGGTGCACAATCATGGAGAAAGTGTGCTTTTCATGTTAGCCAGAATGGCAGTTGATGACAGTCAATGGCAGTTGTTGACAGCTTGTGGCAGAACAGTATATATGATATCGTTAAAGTGGAAATCAGCGAATAAACCTGCTCACAAATTAGAAAATTGGCGGCCGATGGCGGGCTTTGGCGGCTATTGGCGGCCGTTGGCATCTTGTGGCGGCCGGATCATTATGATACTCTTATCATGGGAACAAAAAATACGTGGCCTCTGCTCTGTGTTCAAAGAATGACGATTTTGGCACCCTTTGGCACCTCTTGGCACCCTTTGGCACCTTGTGGCACCCCGGTCGATATGATATAGTTATGCTGGAGAGAAAGATGATACCAAAAGACATTGAATGATACTTGGCAATGCTGATATTATTAGAATATCTAGAAAAGATGAGAGTAAATGTTATTGAATGTTAGTCCCCCGGTATGGTATCATTACAATACAGGAAGCAATCGAATACAGATCAAGAGGAATGCCGTTCGGATAACCGAGCGACACTCCTCTTTTTTGTCGCTTCGCGTCAATATCATGTGGCTGCTGACGTAGGAAAGGAGGTGGAAGATGAAAAATAGCGATGTTCGCGTATGCGCCATTGAACATGGCGTACGGATGTGGGAGCTCGCGGATCAGCTCGGGATCTCGCCAGAGACCCTGTCTCGCAAGCTGCGCCGGGAACTGCCGCCAGAGGAAAAAGAGCGGATGATCCAGGCTATCCAGGCCATTGCTGTTCGGAGGTGGTGACGCACGCAGTTGGCTCTCGGCCGGAGGATGGAGGTTTATGGAGATTTTTCTTATAAAATCATACGCGAAAAGAAATATAGAAAAGAATAGAAAAATTGCTCCAGCATGGTCCTTTCCTCCGTACCCGGGAATGGCGCATCTGCAAAGGACCAGAAAAAAGCATCAAAAAGGAGGTCGCATCATGAAAAAGATGACCAGAGAAAACCGGATTCCGGTATCGCGGCTGAAAGCGTCAGATTTCAGTACGCGCAGCTATGAGGGAAAGTATGTGCTGGTAGCAGACGACGGTACGCCCGTCATCATGCTTCGCAGCAAGACTGTCTCTCCCGTTATGTGGAGCCTGAAGAAAGGCAGATTCCAGCTCTTCTTCCGAACATACGGAGAAGTACTCAACTATTGTGAAAACCACCACTATTCCTTCATCCCGAAAGGGCAAGGGGGATCTTGATCTCCGTGGAGCTCGGCGCGGATAACGGCGCAGGGTCACGCGCTTGATTTCGGGAAATCAAGAAGGGTTATAGCCCTGTTTTTCAAGTTTTCAAGAAAAATCAAATGAAAAAGGAGTAAAAACATGAACGCAACTACCATGTATTACAACAAGGCTTTCGATCATTACATTCGAAACAAGGCTACGGTCCACACGGATCGCGATCTTGAAGAGGGATACCAGGAAGAATACGATTCCTACGATTTCCCTCGCGGATTCGATGGCGATTATGCTTCTGCCTTGGAAGAAGAGAATCTGTTCCGCCGGCGCGCTACACTGGTCCAAACGACGCCGGGAGATATGAAGATCCAAACCATAGAATCCACGGCTGAGGCAGTCTTGTGTGATGAGCGGATGGCCTACGATGAACAGGCGGATAGCTTTGACACGGCGGAATTCGGCGCATTCAAGCTGGTTTCTCTGGCAAAGCTCCGCCGGGAATTCGTCGCGGATCAGCATTTCGACCTGCAGACGTACCTGAAGCGCAATTTCTGCCGGCGCTTTGGCCGTGCAGAGGAGCGCCTGCTCCTTGTTGGGACAGGCGTGGATCAGCCGACAGGACTGCTCACCAACGCGGAGGTCGGTGTCACTGCCGGGGAGCTCACATACGATGACGTGATCAAACTGTATCTGTCTGTAAAGCCGGAATACCGGAGAAAAGGTACCTGGATCATAAACGACGAGACAGCGCTGGTCCTTCGTACTCTGAAGGATGAGAACGGTGCGTATCTGTGGGATCAGAGCAGCGGCACGATTCTCGGGAAACCCGTGGAATACAGCATGTATATGCCGAATGTGGAGGCCGGTGCCAAGCCAATCGCCTTTGGCGACCTATCGTCTTTCTGGATGCTCCAGCGGGAGCCGCTGGCTGTACGCGTTCTGAAGGAAAAGTACCTGCTGGACAGCATGATCGGCTTCGTTGCGCATGAGCGTTTCGATGGGAAACTCATCCGGCCGGATGCCGTGAAAACGCTGCAGATCGCAGGATAATCAGTCTGGGGAGAGTCCGGAGATTTCTCTGGACTTTCCCCTTTTATTCTGGTACCTTTCCGCTTACCAAACGGAAAGGAGGTAAGACGATGGGAAAGAAAAGAGTGGCGGCATATGTTCGCGTATCCACAGCAAGCGATGCTCAGATCCACAGCTATGAGTTTCAGGAGCAGTACTGGCAATCCAAATTCGATGATGATCCGCAATACGAGCTGGTCGGGATCTACGCCGATCGCGGCATAAGCGGGAACAGCGTCAAGAAGCGTGAACAGTTCCAGGCAATGATGCAGGATGCTCGTAACGGGAAGCTGGATGTGATCTACACGAAATCCGTCTCCCGCTTCGCGCGCAATACTGTGGATCTTCTGGATGCCGTCCGTGAGCTACGGGATCTCGGTACCGAGGTGGTATTCGAGAAGGAAAACATCAGCACATTCCAGCCGGCCAGCGAGCTGTATCTGACGATCGCCGCCAGTATAGCCGAGAACGAGCTGCAAGTGGATTCCGAGCGGCAGCAGTGGTCCATACGGCATCGGTACGAGAACGGCTGGATCTCCATCGGGCATGGGATGTGCGGCTATCGGATATTGCCTGACAACACGCTGGAGATCGTGCCGGAAGAAGCAGAAATTATCCGCCGGATCTTCGAAATGTATCTTGCCGGGCATGGCAGCGACATTATAGCCCGCGCGCTGAACAAAGATGGCCTTCGCACATCTGCTGGAAAGCCCTGGTCGCATCAGACGGTTCTGCGTGTGCTGGAGAACGAGAAGTATATGGGAGATTCCCTGGCGATGAAAAGCGTAAAAAGGCTCGGCGTCAAGATTATGAACACTGACGGCAGATACTCTCCACAATACTACATCGAGGATACGCATCCCGGGATCATCAGCAAGGAAGACTTCCAGACGGCACAGGATCTGCGGCAGCAGAGAAAGAACAAAAAGATCACTGGTCAGCCTCGCGCCGAGCACCCGTTCTCTGGCCTCATCGAGTGTGGACTCTGTCATTCCCGGTACATCCACAAGGTGAATGGGAGCGGGCTGAAATGGCAGTCAGATATCTGGGCCTGCTACACCAATCTCCATAAAGGAGCGTCTGCATGCAGGAATACCCGGATCAAGGATGAGATCCTGAAAGAGAAGTTCGTGGAGGCATACAACGAATTCGTGAGGGAGCGGCCGTTAAGCAATGCTGCGGCAGAGATAGCCACAGAGATCCACAAACTGGAGCGGGCAGACGATGAGCTCTCATGGCTGGCGCTGCGCGGGCTGCTTCCGAAAGCAGCATACAGTGTGGAACGGCAGCAGATAAAAGAAAAACTGAATGCAAAACGCTCCCAGCTTCAGAAGTTAAAACGCGATCAAAACCGGGATTTGGACTATTCCCCGATCACCGAGTTCTCTGAGGAAAAACTGAAAGAATTCATAACGAAGGTCATTGTGCTCAAGGGTACAGTGACCTTCGTCTTCTATAACGGGGTTGAGATATCCCGATCATATACAAACGGGAAGCCCGGCAATGCGAAGGGCTGGAACAAAAAGGAGGCGTGAAGATGGAACAGGTGGCATCCAGGAGGGTCGTACGGCGGGTCTTTTCGCCGGATTTCCTCTCAACGGTACAGGTCCAGGTGGAGCCCAAGAAGCTGGTAGTGGCCGCATATGCGCGCGTGTCTACAGAGAAAGAGCAGCAGGAAAACAGCTATGAGCGCCAGGTGGAACATTATACTGCTCTGATCAAGGCAAACGACGCCTGGGAATTTGGCGGGATTTACGCCGATCCGGGGATCAGCGGCACCCGTGCAGAAAAGCGGCCAGAATTCATGCGTATGATCGCAGACTGCCGTGCCGGGAAAATCGATAAGATCCTGGCCAAATCCATCAGCCGCTTCGCGCGCAACACAGTGGATACGCTGAGCTACATCCGGGAGCTGAAAGAGCTCGGCATCGGGGTCTGCTTCGAGAATGAGCATATTGATACGCTTACGCCCGGCGGCGAGGTGCTCCTAACCATCCTCGCTGCCATCGCCGAACAGGAATCCCGTACCATGAGCACCAATATCAAGTGGACATACCAGAAGAAGTTCCAGAACGGTGAGGTGATCCTTAGCACCGGCACCATGCTCGGATATATGAAAGACGCCGACGGCAACTACGTAATCAATGAACCGGAAGCGGAGATCGTCCGGCGCGTCTTCCGAGAGTATATCGCCGGTGCTTCCCTCACTCAGATTCGGCATGGCTTAGAGGCCGACGGGATCAAGACAAAGTGTGGTTGCAGCAACTGGCGTGCAAACGGAATCCTGGGGATCATAAAGAACGAGAAATATACCGGCAATGCTCTGCTCGGGAAGACGTATAAGCCGGATGTGCTCTCAAAACGCCGGCTGAAGAATACCGGACAGGCCCCGCTCTACTATGTCGAGAACACGCATCTGGCAATCGTTTCTCAGGAAGTCTTTGACATGGCTCAGGCGGAGATGCGGCGCCGAGAAGAAGAGAAAGACTCGGCAGCCGGTAGAAGCCATTATGCGAGCAAATACCCCTTTAGCGGGCTTCTGGTGTGTGGATGCTGCGGGCACAAACTGCGCCGGCATGTCCGGTCATCTGGCGGGAAAATGGTCGCAGCATGGGCCTGTACAAACAGAATCCAGCATGGCCGGCAGGCGTGCGATTCTCATCATCTGAATGAAGACGTGCTCATCGATACATACCGAGCAGCTCTGGAAGAAATTTCTGAAGAAAGCATCCAGACCGTGCTCGATATCGGTCAGCAGGTCCTTGGAGGGGATGATACTGCAGAGCATAAGAAGATCGAGGATCAGATCGTCAAACTGCAGGAAGAAGCCCTAGAGCTCCATAGAGCGCGCCAGAACGACATGGTGCCGGATGACGAGTACGAGGCGAAGGCTACGTTCTACAGCCAGCGTATGACCGATTTGCAGGCTCGACAGAAGCAGCTCAAGGCTGATGCCACCCGGCGTGCTGAGGCTCTCCAGTGGCTCGACAGCTTCCAACAGCACATCGTCAGCGGCAAAGCGTACAATATCGATGATGCCGTCATCATGCGCGAAATAGTGGATCAGATCATTGTGTACGACGACCGGCTGGAGTTCCGGCTGAGGTGCGGGGTAATAATCCACGCGAAATATTGAAGGTGTGAAAGAAAAATGATTTGAGTATTGCCGCTAACTGAATAATCTGCTATCATAATAAATTGAATTACGATGGCAGGAGGCGTTCTCGTGGGTCAGGATAAGCATGTCTTCCCTAGCTTTTTTCCAGATAATTGTCCTCCAGATGAAGCTACAGATGAAGAAAAACTGCTATTTCGTCTTTGCCCGAAATCTGAGTTAACAGAGAAGGACTTCCTTTCATATTATAACCAGAACCCCCAGAAATGGGCAAATAACACTCAGGCATATGGCCTTTCGGTCTTGGAAAGCAAAGAAGACTGTGAGCGCGCTCGAAGAAAGAACGGTAAACTACGGAAATTATACCCGTTCAGTGCTTCCGGAATGAATAATTCAGATCGTGGGAAGATACTGAATACGCCAAGCTATACCAATCCCCGGCATTTTACATGGTGGGTATATGAAGGAGTAAAACCACACACGTTTTTCAAAATAATTGATGAAGGAGGTGGTAATAATGAATAAGCTTTTTGCTTCTGTTCCCAATATAGGTGAACTATATTATTACCACACCTATCTTTTTTATGATGAGCCCCAGCTCTTCTCCTGCGTAACAAGAACACAACAATTTTACTTTTTTACAACCATACCCAACGAGAGTGCTGAAAACTCCTGGCTGGCAGTTCCTATTTCAACGGGAAAGCTTTCTCTGTTGGAAAAAAACGCGCTCGAGATTAGGAATGCGTTTCTTGAGCCAGAGTCCATCCTTTGGAAAATTGATTATAATGATCAGCAGTACGCCTCATTCTTATATCTCCCTGCGTCATTAACGGACGAGCTGCTCCCAGAAGCCGGAGAGCTTCTCGATTATTCTGCGGGACAGGAGCTTTTACCGTCAGCAGAAGCCCCGTCGGAACAATCTCAACGGGAAATGCGTGATGTTATCGAGCTTTCTCTTGAGAAAGATGATCAGCATATTTCTGAGCTTCCTTGTACCGTTCTGAGCGAAGTATTGAATAACATTCAGCAACTTGTCTATGCCATAGGCTATAAAGACGGAGGACTATCAGGCCCTATTCCCCGAAGAATACGTGAGGACAATACTCTTTCAGTTGCAGGGATGTTTGCTGCTTCCGTAGGAATAAGACTTAAATCAAATGAGTTGAGCGATATTTTTGGTGAGACACCACTAACGAAATCCCTTGCTGATTTAAATATTCTACTGAACTGCATGGATGATAAGCAGGCGATTAGAGACTATATATCCACACACAATCCGCGTGTTGCTGTAAAATATCGTACTTTTTTAAAGTCTTTAGTAAAAAACAATACTGGATTTAAAATCAATAATGCGTCTCCTAACAGGAGCTCATATAGCAGGAGCTTCACAACTAGACAGCTCGCAGCAAGCTTGGATTTGATAAATTCAGAAATAAATGAAATAGTTGAATACAAGACTATATATGGGCGAATTGTTGGCATAAACGTTGAAAACGATACTTTTGATTTCATAACTACTGACGACGAACGCATTCGTGGGGGCTTGTCAGAAGCAATGAAAGGTAGCGTTTTTGCTGTTCCTCAGGTAGTTGAAGCTGATGTCGAGATCAGGATTGGAACAGATTCTTTTACTCAAGAGGAAAAACTTGTTTATTCTCTGATAAGTATTAAGCCAATAGTTGAGGGCGGAAGCATTGACTAAGCTATGCAGGAGCGCTGCTCTTCTTGAGGCTGGAGAAAAAGAATGAATCTTGTAGGTGAGCGGGTATATCACAAAGCTTATGGTTCCGGCGACGTTATCGACCAGTCTTTAACAATGATCACCGTACGTTTCCCGTCAAAAGATGCCAAATTCCAGTATCCGAATCCGGATACCTTTACGAAGTTCCTGAAGGCTGAGAATCCAGATACTCAGGCTGCAATTCTGGAGGAGCTCCGGCAAGAGAAGGAACTGGCAGAAAAAAAGCGAGCAGAAGAGGAAGCTCGTAAAAAAGCTGAGGAAGAACGCCGTGCTGCGGAACAGCGGAAAGCGGACGAGCGTGCGCGTGCCGCCTTGTCCAGTAAGCCACGGCCTGCCGGTGAGAAGAAGCATGTGAAGCAGGAGCGCATTCCTGGCAAGCGTATGACCTTCTTCGTGTTCCAGGGCAGCACATTTGACCGGGAGAGCCGCGGAGGGTATATCTGGGCTCCTGTGGCAAACAGAGCGGGTTTGAGTTTCCATCATTGGGATCGCCTTTTGGATATCCGTCCCGGCGATATCATCTTCCATGGTTGTGATGGCTTTATTCAAGCGATCAGCACTGCCCGGAATGAGTGCTATGATTGCCATCAGCCGGAAGAATTGCGGTCTGAGGATTTGTGGGAACCCGAAGGCAGGCGTGTAGACTGCGAGTACATTCTGATCAAGAATCCAATAAAGACTACACTTGTCAGAGACGATATTCTTCGGCTTTGTAATGTGAAGTATGCGCCGTTCGATCGCGACGGTAACGGCAATATGGGATGCCTCTACGAATTGAATCGCGAGTTGGCGCGCATTTTCATAAAAGAGACTGTCAAGCGGAATCCGTTGATCAGAGATGTCGATTTCGTTCAAGAGCTTCTTTCGGAGGCGGATGATGATTGAGGTTACCGCGGCAGTAATCCGTGAGAACGGCAAGTTCCTGATTTGCCAAAGGGCAAAAGGGAAAAACTGTGAGCTCCTATGGGAATTTCCCGGCGGCAAGATTGAGCCGGGAGAAACTGCGGAGCAATGCATTGTCCGGGAATGCCAGGAGGAACTCGGCGTCACTCTTAAAGTGGAGCAAGAGCTGACCAATGTAGTTTATACATATCCCGATCGTACCGTTCATCTGCATTTCTTTCTTACGCAGGTCATTGGCGGCCAGCTTCAGCGCAAGGAGCATAATGCTTTCGCATGGATCACTCACGATGAAATCCCACAATATGAATTTTGCCCTGCAGATGCGGAGATGCTACGTAAATGTTTGATTAAATAATCGATTGTCGTAACGTATATAATGGGCGAGGTGTGAAACTATTGCGTGAAAGATGGTGGCAAAAATGGTGGATATGGCTCCTGGTGACTATTCTCCTTCTTCTCATTGTACATTCCTTGTTCAAGATCCACCCAAGGGTAGAATGGTTTGAGGCTGTCTGGAGCCCCGGGGAATTACTATCATTTATTGGTACTATTGTGCTTGGCTATATTGCCATTTATCAATCGAAAAAAGCAAATGATATAGCTGAGCAATCGATTGATATGAGCAAACAGCTAATTCAATCACAGCAAGCAGAGTATACTCCCATAATCACAATAACTAAGTTTGCAGGATTAACAAATCAAGGGAAAGAATTCATTTCAGCAGATGGCTTTTTAAAATCTCCACATTCAGATCTTGTCGTTCATGAAATGCGGACGAACGAAAATACTGTTTTGCTGGGCTATTCTATGGCTCTTATTCTCCCCGAAGTCACAACAGGAGACAAACTATATGAGAGAGTATATGAGCTCCATTTACAATTCACGGGTAAGATCGCAATCAAAGATATAAAGTTTCTTTCTGTCGAATTTATCGGAGTAGAGTTCTATAAGCGGTTCGACATGAATTCAAAACCTGAGTTGTCTTTATCTAATGGCGATGAATTGACGTTATTCCTATTTTTGATAGGAAACACCTGCTTTACAGAGAGAAACACCGAGGGGTTCAAATATATTAGTGCTCCCAAAATACGGGTTGCCTTTGACATGACAACAATTAATGAAGATAGGTATCTTGAGACAGCTATTATATACAAGCACTTGGTAACAGAGCCAGAAGCTATTCTTAATCAGCATGATACAGAGCATTGCATATCCATCTCATACGACGTAAAAAGAGGAAACTAATCATACTTTTGGTGTAACACCCGGCCGAAATCATCCGTTTGGTGCTTCACTGACATTAGTACCTAAAAGCCTGCTTTTCGTCAGATTTTTAGGTACTTTTTTAACGTCTTCGAAGGAAGCCGTTTAAGAAGCATTTCAGAAAAATGCGTTTTTTTCAGGAGAGAACTTGGAGAGAAACGACGAATACGACAGGAAAATACGGTCATTCGAACTCAATTATGTACGGCGTACCCAAAATATTGGGTACGTTATTAATTATGCAATCACGTTTACGGTCAGAATATCTGGATAATCTTTGAGGACCGAACGATAAACGTCACTAAATCCCATTTCCGTTGCCTCCCAAAGTTATAATTAGCGCCTGGCCTTTATTGTCACAAGATAATCCCAACCCTTTCCGTAGTTGCAATAGGTGCAATCACCTTTTATTACCTGGTAAGGATTTTTTCTTCTGACAATATATTTGTTCGCGTCATAGAAAGAACTCAAGCATTTCTAACAAAGACAGACTTCGAGAGCTTTCGGCTTTGAGCGAATGTACCCAAGGCTTACAAGAAGGCCTTGATTGATTTCTTCCATCTGAAGATTGGTACCCATAGATAGTGCTTTCGCACTCCCTATGGGTACTTTGTCTACAGTTTGAGCGGCAGGAGTTCAACTCCTGCCGCTGTTTCTGTATCTGTGACTCTGTAAATGTTTAATACGGATTTCAGGATAGGCCTGGAACCAATACGTGTTATTTGGCCTTGTTCTTCAGGTGCCTTCTGCGGCATTTCCTGGAAGCAAGAAAGCCCATGTTTATCGCCTTATACGCATAAGTGTCAGCTGCTCTTTCCCGGCAGCCTTGAGACAATTTCCGCGATCAGATTCGTCATGGGCATCGTCTGCAGGGTGATGACGCCGGGACCGGTGACAACGGTGTTGAACATGCTTTCGCCGCCGAAGAGGACGTTTTTCACGCCCTTGACCTGCTGAATGTCCATCGTGACCGTCTCCTCCATCATGGCCAGATGCCCGGTGGAGATCAGCATCTGCTGTCCGGGCTTGAGGTTGTAGTTGATGGTGCCGCCGTCGATTTCAAGGAAGACGGTGCCCCTGCCGGAGAGCTTCTGCATGATGAAGCCCTCGCCGCCGAAGATCGCGGTGCCCAGCTTTTTCTGGAAGACAACCTCCATCTGGACGCCGGTCGTGCAGGCAAGAAATGCCCTCTTCTGAATGATGACAGGCTTTTCCGGGGTGATCTCCACAGCCAGGATATCGCCGGGGAAGGTGGACGCAAAGGCAATGATGCCGCTGCCGTTGCGGGCGGTATAGTAGTTTTGAAACGCGGACTCACCGGAGAAGACGCGGCCGAAGAGCTTTCCCGCTCCGCCGCTCTTGGTCTCCATCTCCATGTTCGGTGTCATCCAGCTCATGGCGCCGGCCTCGCAGATCATGGACTCCCCATCGTCGAGCGAGCAGATCACCACCGGCATGTTGTCTCCGTGAATATTGTACTGCATTTTCGTTCCTCCTGTCAGATGTATTGGTTTAACGCGGGGTACGGGGGATAAGGCGCATTACCAGATGATCACGCGGTCGGCAGGGGCAAGGTACATGCCGTCGCCCTCGGTGATGCCGTAGAAGTTCAGGAACTCATCAAACTGCTGGAGCGTGCAGTTGATGCGCAGGTACAGCATGGGGTGTACATCGTTGATGCGGATGTAGGCCATCTGGAGAGTATCCTTGGTGAGCCACGCATCGGCAAAGGCGCGGAAGAAGGCGTCATAATCGAAGTCCTCCATCCCGGCGGCAATGCGCAGCATCACCTTCATGCCCGCCATATCGGCGCCGGCCTCACCAGTCATGATGCTGCCGTAGAAGTCTTGGCCCTCCCAGGGATGCATGGCGTTGTAGTAGTCCACCATCTTCTGGTTGCGCTCCAGGAAGGCCGCCTGGTCTTCCTCGGTCCACCAGTTGGCCATGTTGCCGTCCTTGTCGAACTGCGCACCTTTGGAGTCGAAGGCACGGGAAACCTCGTGTCCAATCACTGTGCCGAGCTTGGCGAGCAGCTCCTCATCGCTCATTTCACTGTTATACATGCCGCCCTGTGCATAAGCACCGAGGATGTAGAGGCTGTTGTTGAGGGGATTGTAGAAGCAGTTGACAGTCTGAGGCGTATCGCCCCACTCCTCCTTATCCACTGGCTCGGAATATTCTTTTACACTCTCGTCGCGCATGTATCTGGCGATCCGGCGATTGGCCTCCCACAGCGTTCCGCCGTCTTCGGGGCCTGCAAAATTCAGCTCCTCACAGCTGTATTTCTCCCAGCTGTCCGGATAGAGGACGTTGGGGGTGATGCTGTCGAGCTTTTCAATGGCTTTGGCGCGGGTCTCGTTGGAGAGGAAGTCCGCCTCTTCGATGATCCCGTGATAAGCCTCCATGATTTCGTCGATCATGGCGGCGATGCGGTCCTTGTCCTCCTGCTTGAGGTAAGTCGCCGTGTACATTTCCGCCGTGGGCCATTTCAGCTTCTCAGAGACCTCGGAGGAGAAGACCGTTGCGTCATCCAGCATGCCGGTGGCGCCGATAACCGCGTTGCGGTAGGCATTGCGCCACTCATAGCACTCGCGGTCCAGGTTCTCCACAGCGCTGAAGACGCCGTGTACAATGATATAATCCTTCAGCAGGGGCAGATTTTCTTCGGTGTACAGCGCATTGAGCTTTTCAAGGCCGGCGGGATTCAGGACCAGATACGCCTCGGCCTCCGGGTAGCCCATATTGGCGAAAGACTCAAGGACGGGAAGGCTGCCCTGCAGCTGCTTGAGATCGCCCAGGCCCACATAAGAGTCCTGATCGTATCAGCTTTCCCAAACATCCAGGGATTTCAGGTTCTTCTTTTTTTCCAGGCAGAGAAGAATCGCCGACACGAACACGAATGCGAGAACTGCGGTCGCGGAGGCTTCCACGCCGAATTCCACGTTATAGCAGAGACTGGTCCTGGCCGTGGCGGAATTGAGCTTGAAGATGGATAAGTCATAAACCGTGCCGCTGTTCGGCAATCCGAAGATGAAATTTTGTGTGAAGTTCCATGCCGCGTGCGCTGCCATCGCCATCCACAGCGAGTCAAGGTAATAGACCATGAGGCTGAACATCACGCCTACCAGATAGATGCTGAGCACCGCCCAGACCGTAACCCCGGGGTTCAGGATATGCATGAGCACAAAGACAATGGGATTAACCAGAATGGCGACCCACGGATTCCTGTACCCCTTTCTGAGCCGCTGGTACAGCACGCCGCGGCAGAGGAGTTCCTCTCCGCCGGACTGCACAAGCACCGACAATAAGACAAGCAGGAGCTTCAGCACCGGGAACGATGAAAAGCTGAGCTGAATATCCCCGTGAAAAACAGCGATGCCGACGCACAGGGCGTTCAGGCCCAGACCGATGAGAAGCCCCCACAGCGCCATCTTCACGGTGTTTCCCCGCGGCTCCCTGCCGAACGCGCGCAGGATCGGTTTATCGGATTTGACGAGAAGAAGGTAGACGAACGCAATGATCCAATATCCGAGAAATCCGAAGTTGTCCCCCAGAATCTCCAGAAACTCCGCGTCCCCCCCGTTTGAGAACAGCTTGATAATCGATCCAATGGCCAGACCGATGCCCGTGCCCGCAATAAACATCATGAAGAAAACGAGAATCGAAACGATCATCGAATCCTTCCAAGTATAGCCGTCCCGATGGATTCCCGCGAATAAGCCCTTTTTGTTTTCCATGTTATGTCCTTTCTCCCCGTTTGGGCGATTGCCGTCAAGTCCGTTGAAAAATCACTCTTGCTCCTGCAACCTCTACGCACAGTTTATGGTATCATACCATAGCTTTTGCTTTTTTGCACCTATTTTCTGCCATGAGCGCACGCATCATTACCGCAGTTTCTTTCGGGTTCTGTGTGTGGTTTTTCCTGTTTCACGGATTATGGTGTGGACGAACCGATTGAGGATGTGAGTCCAGGTGAAGCCTAAATGGGAAGAAAATATTTATATTACTCAGGCACCCGGTAAGCCGCTGATTGCAGCGGTTCCCGGGTGCCTGCTTGTGTTATTTGTTGTGTTTATATTCCAGTGGCGGATTATTACTCATTTCAGCTTGGCTTCCTCCATCGGTAGCTATTCGATCTGATTTACTAGAGGGCAATTACATCTTCGTATCGGGCAGGGGCTGCCATTTTTCACGCCAGACGGCGAGGATTTCGCCGCGTTTGGCCGGGCGGATGAGCCAAAGACCGATGCCGCCGAGAATAACGCTCAGCAGCAGATCCAGCAGATCGACGAGCCGGAGGTTCCCCGTCATAACGCCGCCGGAAATCGAAGAAACGTCCAGCAGAGACACAATGTCGTGGAGCGTATGCAGCACAATGGACGGCCAGAGATTGCCGCTGCGGAGATAAACAGCACCGAGGAACAGACCCGCGGCGAAGGTCGAAATGAGCTGTAAAAGGGTGAGGACGACGTTTGCGCCGCTGAACAGATTGCCGAGATGCACCAAGCCGAAAAGGGCGGACGTAAAGAGCAGCGCGGTGAGGAGCTTTTCCTCATCCTTCCACTGGCGCATCAGATACGACAAGGACAGGCCGCGGAAGGCCGTCTCCTCGGCAAAGCCCGCCATCAGGGCAATGGAAAGAGTCGCAAGCGTGGGAACTGCGTAATTCTCCGGGTGACGGATCATGTTCACAGGCACAAGTGCCCAGGCAATAAGGATAAACAGCCCCAGCCTGAAGCCGAGACCCGGCCTGCCGCCGCGCAGGTTCCCCTCAAACTCCGGATAGAACCAGCGCTTATGAATGGCCAGCACGATCAGCGCCCCGGATACCGAACCGGCGGGGAGCAGATCTGTCCTGGAGGTGACCACGCGGATGATGATGCCGAAGACAACCTCTATCGCTATGATCCCGTAGACCGCCAGCAGGATCGCACCGAGTACGGTATAGCGATCCAGAAAGCGGTGGCTGATGATCTTCTTTTGCTTTTTCATGCTTACACTCCCAATCTGCACAGGCACTTGATCGCCCCATGATCAAAATCCAACGGGACGAACAGACTGGCTTTGATGACCTTCATTATAGAATGTATGAAAATGAAGTCAAGATGCAGAAGCTGAAAAATATGGGTAGACAACGAATTCATTTCTGCGATCCTTTATAAAGCTGCCCGGCTCCCCTCTGATAAGCAGGAAAAACTCTTGAAGATAGTAAATACTCTTGCTGAAGAGCTTTGAAAAGCGGCCTCCCCAAATCTGGGGAAGCCGCTTTTGTTGCATTTTCAGACAAGTTAGACTAGAATTAGCACAAACTAAGGCCAGTGGGTTGATATACCGCCATTCACCTGACAATGGACGCCTCGGAGGACGTATCATTCATGAAAAATGAGAAGCCGGATAAGAGAGTGGGCTGAGACGCCTGCTTGCTTATCCGGCTTTTTTAGAGGAAATCGTGGAACAGGAGCAGACCAAGAATTTTACCAGTGGGCCGATCCAGTCCTTCTCAATGCCGATTTTGCTGGATCGCGGAACAGGAGCAATGTTAATAGCTCCTGTTGGATCTATCGGCAAGAAAATCGAGATGGCAGCACATTTTCGTTTACTTTTTGCCGATACTGACGTATAATAAAATCGGGGTGAGACGAATGGAAATGATCTCGGTTGCCGCGTGCGCGGAGAAATGGGGCGTTGCGGAACGGACCGTGCGCAATTATTGTGCCGGCGGCAGGATTCCCGGCGCAGTATTGAAGGGCAAAACCTGGTGGATTCCCGAGGACGCAGAACGTCCGGAACGGGTAAACAAGCGCGACGATCTGCCCAGGACTCTGCTTGAACGCCTGCGGATAGAAAAGAAGATGCAGCTTCGCGGCGGCATCTATCACAAGGTTCAGGTCGACATGACCTACAATTCCAATCACATTGAGGGCAGCCGCCTGACACATGACCAGACGCGGCTCATCTTTGAGACGAACACCATCGGCATGGAGGGAGAAGCTGTCAACGTGGACGATGTGGTGGAAACGGCCAACCATTTCCGCTGTATTGATCTTGTGATCGAAAACGCTGCGCGTCCGCTGAGTGAGGCATTCATCAAAGAGCTGCAGAAGACGCTCAAAAACGGCACCAGTGACAGCCGTCAAAGCTGGTTTGCGGTCGGGGCATATAAAAAGATCGCCAACGAAGTAGGCGGACAGGCCACCACCGCTCCCGGAAAGGTCGGTGCGGCGATGGCAAAGCTCCTGCGGGAGTACAACGAAACGCCAGACAAGACGCTGGAGGAGCTGCTGGACTTCCATGTGGCCTTTGAGCGCATCCATCCCTTTCAGGACGGCAACGGCCGCGTCGGGCGCCTGATCCTGTTCAAGGAATGTCTGCGTTGCGGCATCGTACCCTTCATCATTGATGACCGGCATAAGATGTTCTATTACCGCGGTCTGAAGGAGTGGCCGAAAACACCGGGCTACCTGCGCGACACCTTCCTGCTGATGCAGGACGACTTCAAGGCCTCACTCCAATACTTCGGGATCGAATGGTAAGTACAGGCCTCACGCTTTCATGAGCGTTCGGGCATAACCGCCCGGAAAAACTGTACCGACAGAACGGGCGAAAAACAGAGAAAAATCGGGGGCGATCTAAGCGATTTCTAAGACGGGATCTTAGATACGCCTTAGATTTCCCCCGATTTCTGGAAATCCCGTGACCTGAGAAATGCCGCGGCTTTGCGGTCTTTTGGCGGCGGAAAGCATTGGGAATTGAGCGGATTGGAGATTATTACAGGAGAGCTCAACAATCTGATAATAGAGGCGCTTTCCGAAGACTACTACAACGGCCTGACCAATGCTTTTGACGACATTCTCGATGAAGCAGAGGAAATGAGAGAAAGTGTTGAAGACGAGCAATTGTTCGATATCGGAGCAACACTACGGTTCCTGTGACTGTCACGCCGTCACACGACGCCTTTTACTGTACATCCCCCATTGGGACGATCTCTTCACAACCGTTCCTGAGATCTGATGGATGTACTGGATGAATAAAACGACACCCCATTCGTTAGTAGTATATCATACTGTCTAACAAATGGGGTGCAGTTCAAAATCCCGTCTCAAAAAGTCATTTTTGCTTTAAATGCATATTATCTTTCCGACGCCATTGTCCACACCGCGAACGGCGCGAGCGAGCTGTTCTACTGGAATAAAAAAGAAGCCTATACCCTACTACAGGTGGCCGGGCACCAATTGCCCGGAGGCCTGCCTCGGGATGGCTTCGTAAGTAGTATATGCGATACTGGGTCCAACGTCAAGACGAAGTATTCGGGTCAAACCGGCACGGATGATTCTGTTGCTTTCTCAGCCTGCAGATGGTGAAGAATGTGGTTGCCGATTCGCTCCTCCAGTTTATGGTACTGCCGAATTTCTTCATCTGTGAATCCGGCAAAACACACCGTGTCTACATCCTGATCCAACTGCTGCAGTTCTTTTGTAAGTTCCGGTGCATAGAAAGAGAAGCGTTCTTTGCCTCCAAACGGTGACTCACGCCTCACCAGACCATCCGCCAGGAGTCGGGCCATTGCCACAATCACAGCAGGTTTTCCCATGCCAGTCAGCAGACACAGACTTTCAACGCTGCAGGGTTCTTTCATCTTTTCCATGAAGTATAGAAGCTTTATTCTGGCCTCATCCATTCCGTGTTTTCGAGCCAGCGTTTCCAGATAGCGTCTAAGCAGCCGTGCTTCAAGAATCGCACTGCGCATCGGGATGGCCGCGCCGCATTCACCGGAAAGGGCCGACAAGTCTATGCCCGCATTTAGCTTTCGGGTTCCCGGCGTGAACGGCAGCGCCAGACTATCGTGACTGACGGCCAGCAGGTAGCCGTAAATCACCGGCAGCCGCTCCTGATAGGAGGATGCGTCAAAGGTCTTTCTGAAAAACTCGTTATAATAACCGATGACGCTTTTCTTCATTTTGATTGTGCTGCTTAGATTCAAACTTTGGTCTACCAACGAGCCTTTGGTGTACTGGTAGTAATAAACGGGTGCTTTCAGGATCGCTACGGACTTGACATGGAGTAGGTACTCCAGATTGAAAATCATATCCTCGCTATAGCTGATGTTTTCGTCCATGCGTATGCTGTATTGTTCAATGATGTCTCTTCGGTATAACTTGTTCCACAGGACACCATAGTAAAGGTCCGCTGGAGAGCGCATCATTGCATTGGCATACTGTTGGAGAGTAAGGGCTCCTCCCATTTCGATAGAGCCCTTTTTCGACACGTTTCCATCAACGACCCGGTAAAAATCACCTACCACGAGCTCTGCCGATTGTGCTTCCATCTCCCGCACCAACATCTTTGTTGCGTCCATTGGCAACCAGTCATCCACATCCGTGAACTGCACATATGCCCCGCTCGCCTCAGCAAGGGCCCGGTTGCGCGCGGAGGACACACCCCCGTTTTCCTGGTGGATCGCCTTAACTCTGTGATCCGCAGCGGCAATCGCCTGTATGATTTCCCAGGAGCGATCCCGGCTGCCGTCATCTACCAGGATTAGCTCCAACTCAGGGTAGTCCTGATTGAGAATGCTGCCCGCGCAGCGCTCAATGCTTTTCTCTCCGTTGTAAACGGGAACGATGACACTGACCTTTTCCATTCTTTATTTCTTCCTAAACAACACGTATTTTTCCAATGGGAACAACACCGCTACCTGTACAAGCCCTGCGGCTGTGGCGGCAATGGTTCTGGCCAGCCTCGCAAAGGCAGTTGCTGTCAATCTGGCAGTGATCCATCCTTGCAGCCAGGTAGAAAAGAGGATCAGCGCTGTCAAAATCAACAGATAGGCGATGAGACCGCTGCGGCTTCCCTTGCCGCGGAATGTGGTCTTCATATTCATGAAATAGCCGTAAATATTGGCAATAAAATTTGACAGGAAAAACGGGAGCACGTATCCCCAGGTTACAACACCGTCAACCACATAGGGGGAAGGCCCGTTAAAAAGCGTGTCCGGTTGAAATACCGGTCGTATAACCGGGGGCAGTTTGGCCGTAACGCCGTCAAAGATCAGCGGAAGCAAATTGGCAAGAGCAAGCTGCAGCAGCGTGATACTAAAGGATACCAGGTTAAACTTTACAAACTGCCAAATGGTACTGTCACCGAAACGGGTATCGATCTTTTTTAGTAAAGACATGCCAGAACAAACCTTCATTCATTTTGTGCTGTTTGCTTTTCTACAGGCAATTATAGCAACCACGGGCTGCAGCCTAAATAAATCAGGTTAATGCCGGCTGTGATCACACTGCAGCCAACCAGCACACCGATCACGCCAAGTCCCAGCATGGGGTTGAGAATAACGATCAAGCCGAAAATGGTCAGAAGGATACCGAGAATCAGTGCGATCCACCAATTAGAGCCGATGATTTCTCCGAAGCCAAATCCTTCAGATTCTCTCTTAATCTTCAGCAAATGGAAGGCGTGAACAATACGAATGATACCGAGGGCCAGAATCCACCAGCCTGTCAGCAGAATTACAAACACACCAATGGACATCTGCAGCACCGGTGAAAATGCAAGCATAAGACCAAAAATCAGGGACACAACGGCGCTCACGAGTACCCAGGCGCTCTGCCGCACAATATTGCGGATATCGAACCAGGTAACGATACGCCCAATACCGTCACCGACCATTACAATTCCCAGCACAAACGGGAGTACATTTGATGTTTCCACAGGTGTGAAGAAACAATACACACCCGCTATAATCATCAGCACGCCGAGGATTACAGATACAGCTTTTCTTGTCATCATGATGAACATCTCCCTTCCTGAAAGCAAACTCCCCACCGTGATTGGTGGGGAGCTGTCAAGGGATTACCCTTCGATCGCGATGTATTTCTTTTCAGGCAGTTGCGGCTTTGCTTCCTTCTTAGGAATCTGTAGCGACAGAATACCGTGTTCCAGTTTGGCCTTGATGTCCTCTTCCGTGACATCTTCGCCAACATAGAAGCTGCGGCTCATGCTGCCGGTGTAGCGCTCCTGACGGATGAGCTTACCGGTCTTCTTGTCCTTCTCATCCTTGTCAAGGCCTTTCGCCGCCGTGATGTTCAGATACCCGTTCTCCAGGCTGAGCTGAACTTCATCCTTGTGGAAGCCAGGAAGCTCGATATCCACTTCATAGCTGTCGTCGTGCTCCCGCACATCCGTCTTCATCAGGTTCTTGGCATTGTGACCGTAAAGCGGTTTCTCCATCCGGGCAAATTCACGATCCATGTCATCGAACCAACGATCCATCAGATCCTCACCAAAAATACCAGGCATGTACAACATAAGTCAAACCTCCTTTTATTTTCGGTCCTGGATGCTGTTCAGGGCTTTTGCTATGGTATATGCCGCAAGGGGAGATGAGGAAACCCGGAACCTTAGTTCCGGATCTCTTTCCCTCTTGCGATTATGTTATACCACCATTTTTAGCACTCGTCAAGAGAGAGTGCTAATTTTTCTGTGAAGAATCTGTTAACATTCATATATAGAACATTCTACGGGTTTTTTGGTGGGAAGAGTTGGATTTGAAAGGTCATCATTGCAGGTTCAAGGGACTTCAACGACCACAAATTGCTCAAGTGGTACAGTGATTCTATTATCATTTTTCTGGCGACAGTTTTTAGGGTGGTCTCCTTTTTCGAACCCCCATGCAGCTGGACTTATAATAATTGGCCCGCAATATGTTTAAAGACTCGCACAATGCACCACTCCTGTGAAGCCTGCATGGTACTATGGGCCTAATATGGGGAATATCATAGCAAACTTCTCCCAAACGGTCTACGTCCAACTGGATGTATTATGAAAATTTTCTTTTCTGGGTGCCTGGTTTACATAACTTGAACCCCACCCTGGGCAAGTGAACCCCACCCAAGCCGGAGCTGAACCCCACCCTGAAATTCTATCAAAATAGGCGTCCTTTTCCAACGTCAGAAGTACTCAACTCCTTTCCGTTTCCACGGTTTGCGTAAGCGCCGCGAAAACTGCATATCCGTTGAGTCCTTCTTCCTTTCCAAAACGGAGGTCTCACGGGGACCTCCGTTTTGGTATATGCAGGCAATTTCTGCAATGCAACGATCAGGCAACACGAAAGCAGTCCGGCTATAGGTCGGGCTGCTTTTGCATCGTTATAGTGGTTTCTTCCGGTAATTCACAGAATCTGGTCTTCATCGGATGGAATGTACCTCATGATACATTCAACCGGACAGCTCAGAATCCTGCAAAGATCATTAATTGTTGTCGTATTAAGAGGTTTGTTCTTCCTCAGCTTATCAATCGTCGAACTGGAGATGTGATGCTTATGAATCAATGTATACGTTGATTCTTCAGAAGCCTTCAGAGTACTCCAAAACGGCTCATAAGAAATCATAATGATCACCTGCACAGATAGTAATATGCAGGTGCGATCTTGACTATGATCGTTATAGAGACTATATTTTAATAAAGAATCTTCTGCAATCAGGAGGGTAAACTATGCCGCCTTATAAGGAAATGTACTTTCATTTGTTCAATGCGATCACGAACGCGCTCGAAGCCACAGCAAAAGGCGAGTATCAGACGGCTCGGAGTATTCTGGTTGCTGCCCAGCAATGGAGTGAGGAACAATACATGGAATTTGGGGAGAATTCTGATTCTTGAACAAAACAGGCATGTCATCCATGGTTTTCGGACGGCATGCCTGTTCGTTCTCATTCCTTTTTCACTCGCGGGAGGGCGAGCAGTTCCCGGACGCACCGGTCGATGTGTTTTTCTATGGCGGCCGGATGCGTTTCTTGACATTCCCCGCAAAATCTGATAAGCTACGGACGCCTCGGAGGGCAAATCATTCATGAGAAATGAGAAGCCGGATAAGAGAGCGGGCTGAGACGCCTGCTTGCTTATCCGGCTTTTTTGGAGGAAATCGTGGAACAGGAACAAATCAAAGACTTTACCAAAGGGCCGATCCTAGGGCCGCTGCTGGCCTTCTCGATGCCGATTTTGCTGGCCCTGTTTTTGCAGGCGCTCTACGGCGCGGTGGACCTGCTGTGCGGCATCTTTGCACGGGATGAGGACGTGATCGCGGCGGGCTTTGACTATCTGCGGGCCTACGGCATCGACTGCCTGCTGACCTGTTTTCTGTTCTGCTTCATCGGCTTTTTCAACGGTCTCGGCGAGACGGGCTTTGTCATGGTGCAAGGGATCGCGGCGGCCTTCCTGATCCGCATTCCGGTGGCCTGGTGGATGAGCCGGGCGACGGGACGGCTGTTCTATATTGGCCTCGGCGTCCCCTGTGCCACGGTAGCGCAGATCATCGCCTGTTTTGTGTTCTATGCCCATATCCGTAAGAAGGAGGAGCTGATGTGTCATGCGGAAACAGGTCTTTGAACTGGACGGTCGCGCCGTCACACTCTATGAGGACGACGCGCCGCAGATCCTTTTCATCCAGCCTGTGGACGCCCACGACACAGAACTGCTGGATGCCGAGATTGAAGCCATGCGGGACTGCGCCTGGCCCTTTGCGCTGGCGGCCTTTGCGGTCAAAGACTGGAACCGGGAGCTGAGCCCCTGGGAAGCGCCGCCGGTATTCGGAAAAGTATCTTTCGGCGGCATGGCGGGGGAGGCCCTTTCCTTTGTCCTCAACCGTCTGCTGCCGGAGCTGCGCACGCGGCATGGCGCGGACGGGAAGCTTTGCATCGGCGGGTATTCGCTGGCAGGCCTGTTCGCGCTCTGGGCCGCTACCCGGACAGATGCTTTTTCCGGTGTCGCAGCGGCTTCGCCCTCGGTCTGGTTTCCGGGCTGGATGGACTATGTGAAAAAGCATCCGATTCAGGCAAAGGCTGTGTACCTGAGCCTCGGGGATAAGGAAGAACGGACAAAGAACCCCGTCATGGCCACGGTCGGCGACTGCATCCGCGAGCAGTATGCGCTCTTACAGACTGACCATACTGTAACGCTGGCATGGAATCCGGGCAATCACTTTCAGGACTCGGAAAAGCGCACCGCGAGAGCCTTCTCCTGGATCGCGCAACAGGAGAAGTAATCGTAGCCCCGCTGGATCTATCGGCAGGAAAAGTGACGAAATCATGGCACAAGTTTTCGGGAAGATGCCGCAGGAGTAATGTGTGGTGTTGCTGTAGAGCCTCCTTTGATATGCTGCTTTAGAATATCACGATATTCGTTATAGCTATTTGCGTTCCGCTTTGCGATGCGTTGTTTTATACATGTAAGAAAAGCGATAGTCATACAGGGGACGGGCATGAGAGGAAAACGTATCGCGCTTAGGATGCTATCCTTTGCAGCACTGATGCTCTGCCTCTTTTTCTGCGGCGCGGCATGGCAGGCGGAGGCAGGAGGACCGTATGTTCTCAATTTAAGTCGACAGCCGTCCCTTCTTCAAGGGACGGCTGTCATCATGGGTGCTGTTTTCGGGGCTGCGCTTTGAGACAGCCCCTTTTCTTTAAACGCATATTGTCCCACACAGGGAGAAATCATTTCACGGTGATCGCGCTTACATGCGGCTGGGGTCCTTCGTACCAGTACAGGAAGCCCTCGACATCAACGGTATCGCCGACCTTGAGGTTCTTCACGGCTTCGTAAACTTCGCTGCCCGGGACGGTCAGATAGCGGCGCACAACAAAGGTATACACGGCACCGTTAATCTGCAGATCAAAATAGAGGTCACAGTTGCCGTCCTCACCGGAGTTATCATAGTTGTAGAAGAAGGCCGCTCCGTCACCCTTATCGGCAACAACGGCATCTGAGACCTTGATGGCCTGGTTGATGTGCGAGGCGAGCTCATCCGTACCCAGCATACCCGTGATGTCCAGAGGTTCGGCGATAAAGCTGTCGCCTTCCACAAAGCTGAAGCTGCCATCGACAACCTCGACCTCGCCGGACCATTCGCCCTTGTAACCCTGGAAGGCGATCTTCTGGCCGGGGACCAGCTTTTCATAATCCGCTTCCGGACAGGCAACATCGTACAGGAAATAGGCGCCGTCCTGATCGGCAGCGTAGATGGAGGTCTTGTTGTCCCACCAGGTGAGCTTGGCCTGGACATAGGCCTCGGCGTTGACGGGGCTGTCGACTGCGGCGGCGGCATAGTCGGCATAGCTCATCAGTTCGGCAGGGGCTTCAGCAGCGGGAGCTTCCGTGGCAGGGACTTCTGTGGCAGCGGGTGCCTCGGGCTCAGCCGAGGGGGCAGGCGTTGCAGCGGGCGCAGCCGGCTTTCCGCAGGCGGTCAGGGTAAAGAACATGGCAAGGGCAAGAATCAGAGCGAGATGCTTTTTCATCATGATCCTCCTTCATAAAGGTGTGATATACGTTTATTATAATCTCTATTCGTGTAAAATCAAGGCGAACTGTCAGCCGATTTCTGCTTTTTCCGCCGACGGACGGTTTCGATGAGGAAAAACAGCGCAATCAGCACCCAGGCTGCGGCAAGGGAGGAGAGCAGCACCACTGCGGTATCAGGCAGAGGGCCGAGTTCGGCGGGGCCGCCCGCTCCGGCGGTACTGATCTGATCCAGGCGGTAGAGGGAATTGATATTGGTAAACAGCTTTTGCATGTAGGCATCGTCCACGGTCTGCCTGCGGCGGACAGACTTGGTGACCTCTTCGATCATCTGACCGGCGGCATCCCGCAGCGAGGCTGAGCCGTTGAAAACCGGGGTGGTGAAGGTGTTGGCGGTGTTCTCGATCAGAAGCTTCGTGGCTGCGATCTTGACATCGTAATGCTCCGCGTTGTCCTCGCCTGCCCTGGACAGGTAGTCCTGGTATTCCTCACTCTCCCGCGCCTTCAAGGTGACGGGGACATAGCCCTCAGTCTCGGCATAAGCGATCTGAACGTCATTTGTCAGCAGAAACTGGGTAAACAGCCACGAGGCCAGAACAGTCTGGGGGTCGGCTTTGTTGAAGATACACAGCGACGGCCCCTGCGAAATCATGACAGGATTTTCGGGGTCGAGCTGAGGAATGGGCCGTACGGCGGTCTCAAAGGGCACCAGCTTGTCCGGCGCGATGTCAATGAGCGGGGCATCGCTGCCCATCCAGGTGGCGCCGGCCGTCGAGTCCACCGCGAAAAGGCATTGACCAGCGTTGAGGAAGTTTGCTGGGTAAGACGAGATCTTGAAGGTGGAGAAGGCTCCCTTCCCCACGTGTCCGGCAATGGTGTCCAGAAAGGCCTTCGCGTCGTCGTTAAAGATCCGGATGTCCCCGCCCGGGGTGGAATAACCCGCGCCCTTCTGCCGGAGATACTGGATCATCATATTGTCGGTGGACTTGTAGAGAAACGGGATCATGACCTTCTGGCCGTTTACCGCGTAGTTTCCCTCCGCGTCCTTCTGGGCGGCAAGGTCGGAGACCTCCCACACAAAGTCCCAGGTCAGGATATCCGGCAGCTCGTAGCCCAGCTTTTCCAGCATGGTCTTGTTGATGTAGCAGGCCTCGGTCGAGCGCATGTAGGGGACGGCATAGCTGATCCCGCCGATCCGGCACTCGGCCATGAATTCCGGGATCAGCTCGTCTGCCCGGGGCCCGTCATAGCGCAGCTCTTTTCCGCCAAAGCCGAAGTTCGGGTCCGAGAAGAGATCGTCCAGCGGCACCACCACATCCGTGCCGGTCATATAGGTGGCAATATGGTCGGGATAGGTAATGCAGACATTCGGCGTGGTATCGGTGGCGATGTTGGTGATGACGTCGTTGTAGATCTTGCCGTAGTCCGTATACAGGCGCAGGTTTACCCTGATGTTGGGATACAGGGCTTCAAAATCGCGGATGGCCTTCTGATAGATGGCGGTCTGGGTTTTGTTGGTGTCGTTCTTGGCCCAGAAGCTGATCTCATACGGGCGGGAAGTATCAAAGCTCCCCGGTACGGCAAAGGCGATACGCGCTTTTGAGCCGTGGCAGCCGCAGAGCGGCAACAGCATCGCAAGGCACAGCAGCACAGCGGAGAGGCGTTTTTTCATCCCTTGGTCCCTCCTCTCGACACACCGGCCATGATCTTTTTCCGGAAGATCAAAAACAGGACGATCAGCGGCACCGAGATGACCACCACCGCAGCCATCATCGCGGGTATGTTCTCGCGTCCAAAGCCGTTTTCGCGTATCTCCTGAATGCCGTTGGAGACCAGAAAACGGGTCTCGTCATCCGTGATCAGGCGGGGCCAGACATAGCTGTTCCAACACTCAATGACCTTCAGGATCACAATCGTGACCACGGTGGGCTGAGAAATGGGCAGCATGACCTTGAACAGGTACTTGAGATCCGAGGTGCCGTCCACTTTGGCGGCTTTGTAAAGCTCCTCCGGGATCTGCTCAAAATTCTCCTTCAGCAGGTAGATGTAGAAAACCGAAGTGACCGACGGCAGGATCAGACCCCAGAAGGTGTTGCGCATGCCCCAGTTGGTGATGGTCACGAAGTTGGTGATGACCACGAGCTCCGCCGGGATCATCATCAGGGACAGAAACAGCCCGAAAACCAGATCCCGCCCCGGAAAGTCCAGCCGCGCGAAGGCATAGGCGGCAAAGATGATGACGACCATCATGATGGCCGTGGTGGTGAGGGTGAAAATGATGGTGTTGGTGAAGTAACGCGTCAGATTCACGGTCGTGAAGGCGTCCACATAGTTTTGCAGCGTGGGTGAAAGCGTGAAGAAGCTGGGGATATACTCGGCGTTGTAGGCGCTGTAGCTTTTGACCGAGGTAAGCAGCATCCAGTAAAACGGGAAGAGGACGATCAGTGCCCAAATGCTCAGCAGCGCATAGGTGATGATTCTGCGGACTCTGCCGCGACGTTTTAAGCGCAGCGAATCTTTTTCGTAATCCATCTCGGCACCCCCTTCAGGACTGTGTGCTCTTGCGGCTGATCATGAGGTTGATGACCGTGATGGTCAGCACGATGGCAAAGAGGATCAGCGCCGCCGCAGAGGCGTAGGAGGGATAGCCGCCGCTGTCCCCGTAAAGCATGTCATAGACATAGCCGACGATGGTATTCATCCCCGCGGCGTTCAGGTTGGTCCCGAAAATGGCGACCTCGTCGCTATAGGCCTTAAAGGCGCCGATGAAGCCCGTGATCACCAGATAGAAGACCATGGGTGCGATCATGGGCAGCGTGATGCGGATGAAGATCCGAAAGGGCGGCGTACCGTCGACCCTGGCGGCGTTGTAATAATTCTGCGGCACGGAGGCCAGGGCCGAGGTGAGGATCAGAATCTTGAAGGGCATCACCACCCAGACCGTGTAAATGCACATGACCAGGATCTTGGCCCAGTAGGGCCCGTCGATGAAGTCCACCGACTGCCCGCCGAAGAACTGGATCAGCAGATTGATCAGCCCGTCGGAGTACGGCGTCTTTTTGAACAGGATCATGAACACCATGCCGACTGCCAGCGTGTTGGTCACGTAGGGCAGAAAGAACACGGTCTGAAAGAAATCGCGCAGGCGCCGGATGGAATTGAGCCCCAGCGAGATCAGCAGCGCAAGGCCCGTCGAAACCGGCACGGTAATAATGACGAGAATAAAGGTGTTCTTTACCGCCTGCAGGAAATAGGGATCATGCAGCACATAGGAATAGTTGTAAAGCCCTGTGCCCCAGAAGGTCTGGGAGGCAGAGTTGTAGCCCTCTTCAAAGGAGTACACAAAAACGTCGATGAGCGGGTAGACCATGAACACGCTCAGAAATGCGATGGCCGGCAGCAGGTACAGCCAGCCTTTCCAGTTCTTTTTCTGCATGCTTGCCTCCCGTCAGACAGCGGTAAAGGGGATGCGCTCACCCGTCCCGGCGTCAAACAGATACACCTTGAAGGGCTTCAGGCGAAAGTGCACAGTACCCGATTTCACATGCGGCGTCTCCTCGGAGGGGATGATCGAACGGATCGTCTTGCTGATCGCGGCGGGATGCGTGGAAACCACGCTGTGGTCGCGGCCCATGACTTCAACGGCCTGCAGCGAACAGCACAGGGGCCCGTCCTCCTGCAGCACGAAGCCCTCGGGACGGATGCCGACGGTCAGCTTCTCCCGGTCGGCGCAGTCGACCCTCATAACCGCGTTCTGGCCGATGTACAGTTTGCCGTTTTCTACTCTTCCCTCAAAGAGATTGATCTGCGGCGTGCCCAGGAACGTCGCAACGAAGAGATTGCAGGGTTCGTCATAGACGGTCTGGGGCTTTCCGATCTGATGTACGAAACCGTCTTTCATCACGATGATCAGATCGGAAATGCTCATGGCCTCTTCCTGGTCGTGCGTGACAAAAATGGTGGTAACGCCGGTTTCGCGCTGAATACGGCGGATCTCTTCCCGGGTCTGGAGACGCAGCCGGGCATCCAGATTGCTCAGCGGTTCATCCAGCAGCAGCACCCGGGGCGTCTTGACCAGGGCGCGGGCGATGGCGACACGCTGCTGCTGCCCGCCGGACAGCTCCGAGGGCTTGCGGTCCAGCAGCATGTCGATCTGCACCAGGCGGGCCGCCTCTTCAGCGCGCCTGCGCATTTCCTCCTTTGAGGGCCTGGACTCGCCCTTCAGGTTCTGGAGCGGAAAGAGAATATTCTGCAGGACGGTCATATGCGGGTACAGCGCATAGTTCTGGAACACCAGACCCACACCGCGGTTTTCGGGCGGAAGATGGGTCACGTCGTCCTCGCCGAAGAAAATCCTGCCCTCCGTGGGCGTCTCAAGGCCGCAGATCAGGTTGAGGGTAGTGCTCTTTCCGCAGCCGGAAGGCCCAAGCAGGCCGATGAGCTGCCCGTCAGGGATTTCAAAAGTGAAATCGTTGACGGCAATCACGTCCCCGCCCTTTTTGCTGCGGCTGGGAAACCTCTTGGTCAGATGATCCAGTACAACTTTCATGGCAGCATCCCTTTTCTTATCGTCAGATTCAATGAGATTATATCTGAAAAGCTTTTCCTTTTCAATATCGGAGTCACAATACAGCTTGACAAGGGACCTTTCATTCCCTATAACAAAAGAACGAAAGGTCACTAAACCTGGCGGGAGGTATTATGGTGAACGATACGAATGAGGGGCCGCAGTTTTACAAGTACCGTATCGGCGATATGAAAGATGCGGTATTATACATTCACGGCAAAGGCGGCAGCGCGGCAGAGTGTGAGCATTACAGGCTGCTGTTCCCCGATTGCGAGGTGTTCGGACTGGACTATCAGGCCTTCACCCCCTGGGAAACCGGTGCGGAGATTCACGCGGCGGTGGAAGAACTGAAGGGGAAGTACAAGAGCATCATCCTGGTCGCCAACAGCATCGGCGCATATTTCAGCATGAATGCCGGAATCGACCGCCTGATCAGCGGGGCTTATTTCATCTCTCCCATCGTCGATATGGAGAAGCTGATTTGTGACATGATGGCTTGGGCCAATGTCACAGAAGCAGAGCTGCAATCGAAAGGCGTTATCCGCACTGATTTCGGCGAGGACTTATCCTGGGAGTACCTCCGCTATGTAAGGAATCACCCCATTGACTGGACGGTGCCGACGCGGATCCTCTATGGAAGCTGTGACAAGCTGACGACGCTTGAGACTATCAGCGGCTTTGCGGAAAAGCAGAATGCCTTGCTCACCGTCATGGAAGGCGGTGAGCACTGGTTCCACACCGAGGAACAGATGCGGTTCCTGGACAAATGGATAATGAGGGAAAGACTGATAAAGAATTAAGGCTTCAGAGCAATCTGCCATCACTGTTTCTGTTCCGCGATCCAGCAGAAGGCTCTCGCGGTGTGCTTCTCCGAATCCTGAAAATGATTGCCCGGATTCCATTCCAGCGTTACAGTGTGATCGGCCTGCAAGAGTGCGTACTGCTCACGGATGCAGTTGCCGACCGAGGCGTCCGTAGCTTAGCAGATTTCGCGGGGGATAGCAAGAAAAGGCAGTCTTTTCGTGAGAGTTTATTACATCTGCTCCCTTACTCCGGATCATACGCACCCTTTTATCTCTGCGCGGTGTTGCCTTAAAGGATGACCAGAACCTCGGCTAAAGTTAAGTGACCTTTCGTTCGCCCATCACAGCGAACGGAAGGTCACTTTTTTAGCTGTTTATATTTTCCGAAATACTACTGCAACTGTTTTATTCCCTTGTCGTGCCGCCCTGGGCGTAGCGGACCGGCAGGCAGACAGTCGACGGGGGCACGGCCCCGCCGTTATCCAGCAGCAGCCTGACAGCGGTCTCGGCCATCTGCGCAATCGGCTGCACAATCGTAGAACAGGCATAGCGTCCGGTGGCGTAGTCGGTAATGCCGTCATAGCCGATGAGCTGCACATCCTGCGGGATGTTTACACCTTGCTCTGACAGAAAGGCCCGCACACGGCAGGCGAGCCTGTCCGTATTGCAGAAAATGCCGTCAAAGTCCAGCCTCCCCTCCCGCAGATGCTCCTGCAGGAAGGTATAGAAGGGGGCTTCCGTGTCGGCATCGTGAAGGATGATCTGCTCATGCTCAACCTGCAGGCGGCGGCAGGCGGCCTCAAAGCCCACACCGCGTTTTGTGACCTCACCGGGGATGTCTGAACCGACAGCCATGAACAGAAGTTTCTTACACCCCAGCTCAATGAGCTTTTCCGCCGCAAGTTCGCCGCCCCGATAGTTGTCGGAGGAGACACAGGGGATATGCTCTCCGCAGTGTCGGTCGATGGTCACCATGGGGGTGGCATCGTCCGGCAAGAGATCCGGGCTGTATGTAAGGGCGATCACCCCGTCTACCTTGTTCTGTCGCACCAGCCGGAGACACTTTTTCTCGGCTTCGGGGTCGTAGTTTGTGATCATGAGAATGCTGCGGTAACCGTTCCGCATGAGACAGGCCGTGAGTTCATCTGTCAAAATAGCAAAAAACGGGTGCTGCAGAGAGGGCATCAGCAGCGCCACACACTGGGTTCTGTTGGTCTTGAGACCTCGGGCGTAGTGGTCTACCTGGTAGCCCAGCTTTTCAATGGCCGCATCCACGCGCCGCTTATAGCTGAGCCCGACGGGGATGCCGTTTATGACCTTGGACACCGTCCCGAGAGCGACATCCGCCTCTCTGGCCACGTCCTTCATGGTGGGATTGCCTGTCTTTTTCATGCGCAAAAACCTTTCCGAATATCTTTTATTTATTATATCAATACCGGCAGCAAATGAAAAGGCTTTTGTGGCCTTTCGGTACAGGAAAAAAACCTTTGTGAAAAATGCAAAAAAACCAGAGAGAGAAATGGTGCAGCCTGCCAAAATGAGGCCGAAACCGAAAATATGCTTTGACACATTGAGGCAGCTATGATATCTTTTTATCGAAGGCGCATGTAACGTTTCATGCTGGATTTTAATGGCATTTATAGGCTAAATTTTTAATAAAATGCCGGATAAAGTTAAAACGTTACATAAATCCGCAAATCTTCAAAAAAGAAAGGACGCAAAACATGAAAAGAGCAATTGCACTGATCCTCATGCTCGCCATGGTCACTGCCCTCGCCCTGTCCGGCGGCAGCGCCTATGCGGCAAACAAGGTCACTCTCACCATCTTCAACTCCAAGATGGAGATCCAGAGCCAGCTTGAGGAAATGGCTGACGAGTACATGGACAGCCACAAGGGTGTCGAGGTGGAGGTTTACTACTCCAGCGACACGGTCGCGGCGCACATGTCCACCAAGTACGCCTCCAAGGATCCCTATGTCCTCTCCATGGTTGACGCGAAGGACATCTACTCCCTCGGCCCTGACCACGCCATCGACCTGAGCGGCGAGCCCTGGGTCGCCGAGACTACCCAGGCCATCACCGTTGACGGCAAGGTCCTCGGCTTCCCCGTCTGCGTGGAGGCCCGCGGCGTCCTGTACAATGCTGACGCCATCGAGGCTGCCACCGGCGAAGCCTTTGATCCCGCTGCCATCAAGACCACCGAGGACTTCCAGGCCCTCATCGACAAGCTGATCGCCGGCGGCATGGAAACCCCCACCGGCCTCCAGAAAGAGGACTGGTCCCTCGCTGCGCACTTCTTCGCCTCTGTCTACGAGATGCATGACGATCCCGACGCCTTCATCGCCGGTATCAAGGACGGCTCTGTGAAGCTGGCTGAGGATCCCGTGTTCAACGCCATGATGGACACCTTTGACGTCTTCAAGGCCAACAACTGGATGAAGGCTGCGCCCCTCTCCGCTGTCCGTGAGGATACCGAGATGAACCTTGCCCAGGGCAAGATCGCCTTCAAGTACGGCGGCAACTGGGACTGGTCCGACATCAAGGACTTTGATCCTGCCGAGAACATGGGCATGATGCCCGTTCCCTCTGACCTTGAGGGCTACAATGAGAAGCTTGTCGGCGGCGGCTCCAAGTACTTCTTCATCGACAACACTGTTTCTGAGGAGCAGCAGCAGGCCGCGAAGGACTTCCTCAACTGGCTCGTCTTTGAGGAAGACGGTCAGGAATTCCTGGTTGAAACCTGCGCTCTCGTCCCCGCTTTTGCCAACATTACCCTGCCTGTCTCCGATCCTCTCGGTGCCTCTGTCAAGAGCTATGCTGATACCGGCGCCATGACCGGAAACTACAACTATCTGCCCGACGACCACTATGCCAAGGTCGGCATCTCCTTACAGAAGTATCTGGGCGACCAGATCGACCGCGCCGGTCTCGCCGACGAGGTCACCGCTTACTGGGCCACCGCCGAAGTCGGCGCTCACTAAGCTCATACAAAACCGGGCCGGGCATCGGAGCTTCCGGTGCCCGGCCTCCTCATACCGCTATATGCGAATAGGGAAAGAGAGGCTTTATGAAGCAAGATTCTTTATCGTATAAAGTAAAGCAGTACCTCATGTTTGCCGGCCCGGGAACCGTGCTGTTCCTGGCGGTCGTGATTGTGCCGTTTCTCTATGGCCTGTATCTGACCTTCACCAGCTGGGACGGCGTCAGCCTTTCCAAGCCCTTTGTGGGTCTGCAGAATTTTGCGGACGCCTTTAAGGACACGACCTACTGGCAGGCCATGGGCCGTACTGTGATTTATTCCATCTTCGCCGTTATCCTGATCAATATTGTTGCCTTCGGTCTGGCTTACCTGCTGACCAGCGGCATCAAAGGTCAAAACTTCTTCCGTGCCGGCTTCTTCGTGCCGAACCTCATCGGCGGCATCGTTCTCGGTTATGTGTGGCAGTTCGTCTTCAACCGCGCCTTTGTCGCCATCGGCAAAGCCCTTGGAAACGCCGGCGCCGTGTCGCTGCTGTCCACGCCGAACGGGGCAATGTTCTGCCTGATCCTGGTGTCGGTGTGGCAGTACGCTGGCTACATGATGCTTATCTATGTGGCCGGCTTCATGAGCGTTTCCAACGACGTGAAGGAAGCCGCCATGATCGACGGCTGCACCCCCTCCCAGGCCATGTGGAACGTAACCGTCCCCCTGATGCGCTCCTCCTTTGTGCAGTGCATCTTCCTCAGCATCACCCGCTGCTTCGTTGTGTACGACGTGAACCTGTCCCTGACCAAGGGCGAACCCTTCGGCTCCTCCGTCATGGCAGCCATGCACGTGTATAACCAGGCGTTTACTTACAAGAACTACGGTCTCGGTCAGGCTGAGGCTGTCATTCTGTTCCTGGTCTGCGCTATCGTCGGCGTCACCCAGGTTATGGTTGGTAAGAAAGGAGAGGTTGAAGCATGATGACCGATATTGCCGACAACGAAAAAGCCGCGCGCCGGCAAAAAATCTCGCACGCCCTCATGTGGATCTTCCTGCTCCTGATGTTCTTCTGCTTCGTCTTCCCCTTCTTCATGGTCATCATCAACGTTTTCAAGAGCAAGGCTGATATCGTCTCCAACCCGCTCGCGCTGGTCGGTGCCCACGGTTTTACGCTGAAGAACTTCCCCGAAGCCATGAAGAAGATGAAGTTCTGGACGGTATTTACCAACTCCTTCATCATTACCTGCTCGGCTACTGTACTGACGATCCTTGTCTCCTCCATGATGGCTTTCGTCATCGTGAGAAACGGCCGCTGGAAATTCTGCACGCTGATCTTCTCGCTGATGATCGCCTCGATGGTCATCCCCTTCCAGGTTCTGATGGTTCCTCTGGTGAGTGTCTACGGCGGCATCTTCAACGTGCTCAACCACAGGATCACGCTGATCCTTATGCACGTTGGTTTCTCGACCTCCATGGCAGTGTTCATGTTCCACGGGGCAATCAAGACCAACATCCCCCTGGAGCTGGAGGAGGCCGCCACGATCGACGGCTGCTCCCGCTGGCAGACCTGGTGGAAGGTTGTCTTCCCCCTGCTTAAGCCCACCATCGCCACGGTTGGCATTATCAACGCCATGGCTTATTGGAACGACTACCTGCTCCCCAGCTTGGTGCTGACCAAGAAGAGCCTGTACACCATTCCTATCGCGACCCAGGCGTTCTATGGAACCTACTCCACGGACATCGGCCTTGTTATGGCGGCGCTCCTGCTGGCCATGCTGCCGATCCTGATCCTCTATCTCTTCCTGCAGCGCTACATCGTCGAGGGCGTTACCGCCGGCGGTGTCAAGGGCTGATCCTTATCCGGTTTACCCCGCCCCTGCCGGGGCGGGGTATTTCTTTTGAGAAAGAGGCGCCAGACCATGAGATGGTTTTTTGATATGGATAACCCGGTGATGCGCACGCTGTCGACACTGGCAGACATCGTGGTGCTGAACCTGCTGACGCTTGTGTGCTCACTTCCCATTCTCACGGCGGGGGCGGCGCTCACAGCGCTCAACGACGCCTGCATCCGCCTTGTGCGCATGGAAGACGGGGAGCTTGCGCGGGACTATTTCCGCGCTTTCAAGGCAAACTTCAAAAAAGCGACGCTCCTGTGGCTGCTGTTCCTGGCTGCAGCATTGCTCGTCTGGTTCGATTACCTGGCGGCACTGAGCTATGTGCCGCAGATGCGTGTGGCAGTCCTCGCAGTCGCGCTGATTCTGCTTGCGGTTGCGTTTTACACCTTTGCCCTGCTTGCCCGCTATGAAAACAGACTATGGACAACGCTTCAGAATGCGGTTAAACTTGCTGTTGGCTTTTTCCCGCGCACGCTCGTGATGCTGGTTTTTGCCGTTGCTTTGTGGCTTGCCTGCATCCGCTGGTTCGGCTTCGGCTCACTGTTCCTGCTTCTGGCGGGCCTTGCGCTGCCGGTATATCTCAACGCCGTGCTGCTTAACGGCGTCTTTGAAAAAATCGAAAAATAAAGCATCGCTTTGATTGTATATATAAAACGAACTGATGTGAGGTAATCATGCAGAGTGAAATGCTGCGCAAGGCGCGCAAATATGAGGGAGAAAAGAGAAAACAGGCTCAGAAGCTGCTGCCGGATTTCCATGTGACGGGCGGCGTCGGCTGGATCAACGATCCCAACGGCTTCTCCCTGTACAAGGGAGAATACCACCTGTTTTTCCAATATTACCCTTACGATGTCACCTGGGGACCCATGCACTGGGGCCATGTGAAGACGAAGGACTTTATCCGCTGGGAGTACCTGCCCGCAGTGCTGGCACCCGACGCGCCTTACGACAAGGACGGCTGCTTTTCCGGCAGTGCCGTTGAACTTCCGGGCGGCGAACACCTGCTGCTCTATACCGGTGTGCGAAAGGCGAATGACGGGGACGAATATCAGACCCAGTGCATTGCTGTCGGCGACGGCGCGGATTATGAGAAAATTCCCCTCAACCCCGTGATCGACAGCTCCATGCTGCCTGATGGCGGCAGCCATGTGGATTTCCGTGACCCCAAAATCTGGCACGATGAAGAGGGCTTTCACGCCGTTGCAGCCAACCTCTGCCCCGACGGCAGCGGCGCGATCCTTTTGTACGACAGTGACGATGCGCTGCACTGGCGATACGCGGGTATTCTCGCTGCCGGGCGAGGACACTACGGAACCATGTGGGAGTGCCCGGACTTTTTCTCCCTGGACAGCAAGTCTGTTCTTCTCCACAGCGCCCACGAGATGCAAAATGAAGGCTTCGAGTTTCATCCCGGTGACGGGACAGTCTGCCATATCGGGCGCTATGACAAAGAAAAGCGCTGCCTGTTGGACGAGTGTGTACAGGCCATCGACTACGGTCTGGATTTCTACGCGCCCCAGACAGTGGAAACTGCCGACGGGCGCCGTGTCATGATTGCCTGGATGCAGAGCTGGGCAGGCTCCCGCGAGGGGCGTCCGAAGCTGCCCTTCTTCGGACAGATGACCGTACCGCGCGAGCTGTCAATCCGCGGCGGAAGACTGTACCAGTGGCCGGTACGGGAGCTGGAGGCGTGCCGCAGAAATGCAGTGCGCTATGAAAACGTGACTGTCACCGACCGTCTATGCCTTCCCGGCATTATGGGCCGCATACTGGATATGCAGCTGCACATCCGCGGCACATACGGCAGCTTTCGTATCCGTGTCGCAGAGGGCGAGGGCGTTTATACGGAGCTCACGATCTTCCCGGAAGAGGGGATCATCCGCATGGACCGCCTCAACTCCGGTTTCCCGCACGACATCGTGCATGTGCGGGAATTCCCGGCACCCATCCGGAACGGAGAAGTCGATCTCAGGATCATCATGGACAAGTACAGCCTTGAGCTTTTTGCAGGCGGCGGTGCGTGCGCCGCCTCCATGACGCTGTACACCCCGCTGACGGCTGACGGCATCAGCTTCTCCGCCGACGGCGAGGCCCGGCTGGATGTTGAGAAATACAAGCTTGCAGTAAACGATTAAAGGAGAATGCACCATGGACAGAACCATACAGCCATGGTGGAAAACCGCGGTTATTTACCAGGTCTATCCCCGCAGCTTTATGGACTCGAACGGAGACGGCGTGGGCGATCTGCCCGGCGTCATTTCCCGGCTCGATTATCTGGCTGATCTCGGGATCGACGCGATCTGGCTGTCGCCGGTATTCCGCTCTCCGCAGGATGATAACGGCTACGATGTTTCCGATTATCGGGACATAGACCCGCTGTTCGGCACGCTTGAGGATATGGACCGCCTGATTGCCGAGGCGAAGAAACGCGGTATCCGCATCATCCTGGACATGGTGCTCAATCACTCCTCCGACGAGCACCGGTGGTTTGTCGAGGCGAAGAAAAGCAGAGATAATCCGTATCACGATTACTATATCTGGCGCGACGGTAAAGCGGGTACGCCGCCCAATGACATGCCGGCCTCCTTCGGCGGTCCCGCCTGGGAGTGGGTGCCGGAGCTGGGACAGTACTATTTCCACCAGTTTTCTGTCAAACAACCGGACCTCAACTGGGAAAACCCGGCCCTGCGGCAGGAGATGTACAGCATTCTCCGCTGGTGGACAGAGCGCGGCGTCGGCGGCTTTCGCCTGGACGTTGTCGATCACTTCGGCAAGGACCCGGATAGAATGATCCGCGAGGCGGGACCGCATCTGCATGAATACATTCAGGAAATGAGCAGCGCGGTTCTCCGGGGCACAGAGCTCGTCACCGTAGGTGAAGCGTGGAGTGCCGCCCCGGACAGTGCACAGCTCTACAGCAACCCCGATGGAAGTGAACTTTCCATGGTGTTTCAGTTTGAACATATCAAGCTCGATTGGGTGCCGGGCCGGGAAAACCGGGCGCTTCAGCCACTGCCCTTCCTACAGTTCAAGGAGGTGCTCAGCCGCTGGCAGACAGAGCTTTACGGCAAAGGCTGGAACAGTCTTTTCTGGGAAAACCACGATCTGCCCCGCTGTGTCTCCCGTTGGGGGAATGATAAAGAGTATCGGGAAGTGTCCGCAAAGATGCTGGCGATCCTGCTCTTTGGTATGCAGGGCACGCCCTATATCTATCAGGGCCAGGAGCTGGGCATGACAAACGCGGACTACGCGCTGGACGATTACCGCGATATCGGAGCGCTCAACCACATCCGGGAAATGCGCGAGGACGGGTACCGTGAGAAAGAGATCCTTCACTCTCTCCATACCGTGAGCCGCGACAATGCCAGAACGCCCATGCAGTGGAACGCGGGCGAAAACGCGGGCTTCACAACGGGGACACCCTGGATCCGGGTAAATCCCAACTGCCGCATGATCAATGCCCATGCGCAGATACACGATTCAGACTCGGTTTACAACTGTTACAGGGAGCTGATCTCCCTGCGTAAAAAGTACCGGGTCTTTGCGGACGGCCGATATGAATTGCTCCTTCCGGAGCATACGGAAGTATTCGCCTATACCCGGACAAATGCGGAAGAACAGCTGCTTGTGATCTGCAATTTTTACGGGCATTCGCTTCAAAATCCGTTGGATATTGATGCTTCAAATATGCGGCTTTTGGCCTCGAGTTACCCGGACACATGGGAAACCGAAACACTCCGGCCCTATGAGGCGCGGATCTATCACAAGGCATGCAGGGAGAAAACTTGAGCTGAAGCATAATTCGATGAAAGGATTCGCAGGAAATGGCACATACATTTACAGATAAAGAAAGAAATGAGCTGTGTATGTATAAGCAGAGCATCTCTGACAAAAAAGTGCTGCGGAGACTGGAAGCGATCGAACTGCGCGCAATGGGAAAACACAACCGCGAAATCAGCGAGCAAACCGGTTTTCACACACAGTATATTACTGTACTCGTATCACGCTATAAGAAAAACGGTATTGAAGGTATTCTTTCAAAATATAGGTGATGCAAATCGTAATCGACGCCTGTCAGGGCGAAAGGCATTATATGGAATCCGTGCAGAATCATATCATTTGAAACAAAAAGCCGGATAAGGAAGCAGACCGAAACGTCTGCTCTCTTATCCGGCTTTTTGTTTCTATGTTTGTCATGCTGATGTCGCCGGCGCTGATTCCGAAAGACAGCACCGGGCATTGTCCGATCTGCTCGGCAATCATGGAGACCTTCGTCATTTTCAAATTCTTTGCCGCGATCTTTCCGCTCAGCACCAGTTCATCTTCATTGGTGAAAACATATTCCGAACCGGCCTTGTCCCCCTGGTCTCTGGCGGATATCAGCTCTTCCGTCCCGATGACATAGTGTGCCGCCAGGATCTGCCCGCCTTCCGCAAGTCCCCGCACGACAAGCCGGTCGCTTCCCTCTTTTCGTTTTTTGGCTGTATGTGGTGCTCTCCGCCTTCTTCGATACTGTATCACCGTGCTCCGGAAGTGCGCAACACAATTCGCCCGGACCGCCCGAGCTTCTGTATTTGATGACGTTATTCTTTCTCGTTCGGCTTTCTTAATTTCCATTAAGGCGCTTGCTATTTGCCTGAACGGGGGATATAATCATGAACGCACCATATTGGGGGAGGATAACATGAAAAAAACTTTGTTCGTTTGTATATTCGCCGCAGCGCTCATGCTCTCGCTGGCAGGCTGCAAAAAAGCCAGCCCCGCCGAAAGTGTGACGCCCGCCCCCGCGCCTGCCGTCACGGCAGATGTCACAGTCCCGGCTGAACCCGCTCTGCCTTCTCCTACTCCCGCGGCCGAGCCTGTCCGTCAGGACGGCGAGCGCTTTGAGTCGGTCATCATGCTCGAGGGCATGGAAGAGACTGTCCACTACGAGCATATCCGGAGAGAAGACCTCGGGTTTGAGATAGACTACGACTACGAGGCCTTTGCCCGGCAGAGCACCCCGGACCGGGAGCTGTTCGTCTCTGTCTGGGATGACCCCAATAATCCCGAAAACTATATGGAGATGATTCACAGGCCGGAGGACGCGGAGACTGTCGCCGCCTTCGTCAGCGAGGCCTTTTCCAGAGAGTATGATATCACCACAGTCCCCCGTGAGCTCAATTACGCAGGCACCTGCACGCGGATCGAAGCGTCCGTGATCAAGGGCACCAACAATATGGCAGACCAGATTCAGGCGGTGTATATCATCCCTGCGTCCGATGGATGCATCGTCGCCACGACGCACAGCTTCATTGCCGAGTCTGAGGGCTTCGGGCACCGTTTCGACTATATGCTGAATACCTTGAAGCTGATCAATGGAAGCGGCGGCGCTCTTTCGGACGAGCAGGCGCTGAGCGCGATCCGGAATTACTGCCTCCTCAACAACCCGGATCTGGAAAACTACGTGAACACGGGCGAGCATCCGACTTATTGGGAGCTTGCTTCCAGTGACGCAAGCCAAATCGTGGTCGTGTTCCGCTCGTATACGGGAGCGCTGACGCGTTACTATATTGACCGGGCCACGGGAGACGCATATGTAACCGAGTTCGTGCCCGGAATCACGCCCGAGGAAATGCCCACGGAAGAGCGTCTGAACGTGTGGGATTATCTGTCGGCATAAACAACAGGACCGGAGACCGGATGCCTTTGCATGTTGGTCTCCGGCCTTTTATGTCGATCGGGTCTTGACGTGCCGCAGGCAGTGCCGGTATAATTGCATCCATAAAAGATTTCCCCCTGCAGAAAGGCAAAACATGAAGGCGATATATCATCTTCCGGGTCTGTTTGAATTTTATGAATTGTACCGGGCTTTTCTGCCGCTGTTTTACGGACACCGGGACTGGTTCTATGACTGGTGCGAGATCGGCTCGATCTACGGCGCGCCCGCCGACTGTCTGTGGGGCGGGGGCCGCGTCGGCTTCGGCGAGGACCGCCCGGAAGATGCAGCCGCGCTCACGCGGGAGTATGGGATCTCCGCGCGCCTCACCTTCAGCAATTCCCTGCTCAGGCCGGAGCATCTTACCGACCGAAAATGCAACCGCCTGTGCACCCGGTTTGAGAAAAGCGGGAATGTGCAAAACGGGGTGATCCTCAGCTCGGACCTTCTGCTCGCTTACCTTCAAGAAAACTATCCAGGTCTGTACTTCGTGTCCTCAACGACAAAGGTGCTGACAGACTTTGCCCAGCTTAAGGCAGAGCTTAAGCGCCCGGAGTTTCGTTTCGTGGTGCCGGATTTTCGTTTGAACAAGGCTTTTGAACTTCTGAACACACTGAATGAGACCGAAAAGCATAAGTTGGAATTTCTGTGCAATGAATGCTGCTGGATCGGCTGCCCCGACCGGAAAGCATGCTACGAGAATGTGAGTCGGAAAACCCTCGGTGAAAACTGCCCGGATCACATCTGCGCCTCGCCCACGGCCGCGCGGGGATATCGATTTTCCGACGCGATGGAAAGCCCCGCCTTTATCGGCATTGAAGATATTCAAAACATCTATCTGCCGGAGGGGTTTTCCCAGTTCAAGATTGAGGGACGGAGCCTCGGCAGTGCCGTCATCCTGGAATTTCTGCTCTACTACCTGACAAAGCCGGAGCACCAGTTGAAGGTCCGTGAGGAGCTCTATCTGGACAGCTCGCTGGATTTGTGGTGACCGGGAAGGGAGTTTATACCGTGACCATTGACGAATACATCCTTGCGCAGGACGAGGCGGTGCAGCCCATCCTGCGGGAGGTTTGCGAAACGATCCGCGCAAACGTGGGCAAGGCGGAGGAGCGGCTGAGCTGGCAGATGCCGACCTGGCGGCGCAGGTATAACCTCATCCACTTTGCTGCGCAGAAAAAGCATGTCGGCATCTATCCCGGGCCGGAGGCGGTGGAGCTCTTCACGCCGGAGCTGGACGAGAAAGGATATAAGCACAGCAAGGGCGCCATCCAAATGCCCTACGGCAAAGTCGATTTCGAGCTGCTGGGGCGCATTGCCGCCTGGTGCGGAAAGCAGGGTGAATAAACATTCAGGGCTTTGCAAAATCTTCCCGATGCAGTATGATTGTAAAAAGCAGCGCCGCGCTGTCCGAAAGCGGAATGCGGTGCTGATGAGAAACAGATAATGGAGTGATGATTCATGATCGATCAAAAGCTGGCAGCCTGGGGCCGCAGCGGAAACATCATCCGCGAAATTGCGGAGTACGGCGCCGAGCAGGCAAAAATCGTGGGTGCGGACCATGTGTACAACTTCACCATCGGCTCGCCGAGTATTGATCCCCCCGCCTGTGTGTTTGAGACGATGGACAGGCTGAGGGCCGCCATGCCCGCATGGGAGCTGCACACCTACGCTCCGGCTGCCGGGCTGCCCGATGTGCGCGAGAAGGCGGCAGAGTACCTGACCCGCTCCTTCGGCGTGCCCTATCGCAAGCAGGATGTCATCATCACCTGCGGCACCTCCACCTGTCTTGCGGTCATGACGAAGGTCCTGCTCTCCGCGGGCGGAAGGGCCATGACCTTCACCCCTTACTTCATGGACTATAAATATTATGCCGAGTCTGTGGGCTCCACGCTCACCGAGTGTCCCACGGTGCCCGACACCTTCCAGCTCGATCTGGACGCGGCTGAACGTGCGCTCACGCCCGACACCATGATGCTCATCCTCAATTCCCCCAACAACCCCTCCGGCGTCGTGCTGCGGCGCGAGGGGCTGGAGGGCCTGGCAAAGCTCCTGGAACGCAAGCAGGAAGAGTACGGCCACCCCATCTACATCGTCGCCGACGAGCCGTACCGCGATCTGGTCTATGACGGGCAGGAGGTCGTCTATCTCCCTTCGATCTATAAAAACACCATCTACTGCTACTCCTTCAGCAAGTCCATGTCTCTGCCGGGCGAGCGTGTCGGCTTCATGGCGCTGCCGCAGGATCTGGACGATTACGACGATATCCTCTCAGCGTCCATGGCAACCATCCGCGCCTTCGGCTATATCTGCGTGTCCTCCATGTGGCAGCGCGTGGCCATCGACTGCCTCGGCGCCACCAGCGACATCTCCGTCTACAAGGGAAACCGCGACCGTCTCTACGGCGCGCTGACGGACATGGGCTATACCTGTGTTTACCCGGACGGCGCCTTCTATCTCTTCATGAAGACGCCCGAGCCCGACGCCGAGGCCTTCTGCCGCCGCGCCATGAAGGAGAACCTTCTCGTCGTACCCGGCGACAGCTTCGGCACGCCCGGTTATGTACGCCTGGCCTACTGTGTAAGCCCCGTGGTGATCGAGCGCGCCCTGCCCACCTTCCGGGCCCTGGCAGAGGAATACGGCCTTACGCCGAAAAACTAAACCATAAAAAGCATGAGCCACCCGGCCGGGCGGCTCATTTTTGTTCAGCACTTATACTGTAGGTCCGCTTCCGTCCAGTTTTTCAGAACGGCCAGCATATCCCTCGAGACCGCCTTCGCACCCTCCAGGTCGTGCTCCAGGTAGTTGCCGCACTCCTGGCGGCGGCTGCCGGGGATCTCCCCCTTGAAGTCGGCCACAAAGGCGAAACTCTCGCGCACAAGATCGATCGCGTCCGGGTACGAAACCGTGTCCCGCAGCAGGAGGCAAAAGCCGGTGCGGCAGCCCATGGGGCCGATGTAGACAACCGCGTCGGCAAGGGGGCCGTTTCGCATACAGACCGCAAGCAGATGTTCGAAGGTATGTACGGTACCGTTGGAGAGGTAGTCCCCCATGTTGGGTTTTTTCATGCGGATGTCATAGGTGACCACATCCCCGTCGATACGGGAGATGTACATTCCCTTTTCCAGCCTGTCATGGTCGACATTGAAGCTTGCAACTTTGTCCATCGCTGTTCCCCCTTCTGTCATTCCAGGTGTCTGCTCTTTCTGTACCCATTATACCAGCGGTGCAGGCTGTTGAAAAGGCTTTTTGAATTTCTGCACTTTACCGAAAAACAGGATTGACCTCAGGGCCGCTTTCATGTATGCTACGGTAGGCGGGGAGATATGTGTCTCCCGCATGATCGTATTTAACGGAGGAACCTTCCATGTCCATCGTCTTTGACAACGAAAAACACAGCTTCACCCTGACGACGAAAAACAGCGTCTATCAGATGCAGATCGGTCCGCTGGGCTATCTGCTGCATCTGTACTACGGGCGCCGGGCCGAGGGCTGCTTTGACTATCTCCATCTTGAGCGCGACTGTGGCTTTTCGCCGAACCCCTACGGGCTGCAGGATAAACGCGGCTGGTCGCTGGACACCATGCCGCAGGAATACAGCGGCACAAACTGCGGAGATTTCCGCCTGAGCTCTGTCGACGCCGAGACGGCATCCGGCCAGTGCGGCGCGGACCTGCACTACATGCATCATGAGATCAGGCCCGGCAAGTATACCCTGGAAGGTCTCCCCACCGCCTTTGGAAACGAGTGCGAGACGCTCTCCGTCACGCTTCGTGACGAGACAGCGGGTCTGGAAGTTGAGCTTCTCTACGGCGTGTTTGAAGAGAAGGATATGATCACCCGCGCGGCCCGTATCCGCAACGGCGGCAGCGGTCCGATCCGGCTGCGGAAGGCCGCGTCCGCCTGCCTGGATCTCCCCTTCGGCGAATGGGAGCTTGTGCACTTTCACGGCCGTCATACCCTTGAGCGGCAGTTTGCTCGCCAAGTGCTTATGAACGGGATCCAGACCGTTGCATCAAAACGCGGTGCTTCCAGTCATCAGCACAATCCCTTTGTTATTCTGTGTGAGCCGGAAACTACCGAGGGTGCGGGGAGCTGCTTCGGCGTGATGCCGGTGTACTCCGGCAATCACCGCACGGATATTGAGCTGGATCAGACCGGCTCCGTGCGTGTGGTGACCGGCATCAACAGCGAGGGCTTTTCCTGGCTTCTCGAGCCGGGACAGTGCTTTGACGCGCCAGAGGTCCTGCTGACATACAGCCCGTCTGGCTTTGCAGCACTCTCGCAGACTTATCACCGCTTTCTGCGCGAAAATGTCTGCCGGCACTATATTCCCCTTGCTGAGCGTCCGATCCTGCTCAACAGCTGGGAAGCCATGTATTTTGACTTTGACGAGGACAAGCTGCTCGGCCTTGCAGGCGAGGCGAAGGAGCTCGGCGTGGACATGCTGGTGATCGACGACGGGTGGTTCGGTCACCGGGACGACGACAACTCGAGCCTCGGCGACTGGTTCCCAAACGTGCGCAAGCTGCCCCACGGCCTTGGTACGCTGCTGCAAAAAATCGACAGCATGGGGCTCAAGATCGGCCTCTGGGTGGAGCCCGAGATGGTCAGCGAGGATTCCGAGCTTTTCCGCGCGCACCCCGACTGGGCCCTGCGCGTACCCGGCAGGGCGCCCACCCTGGGCCGCAGCCAGTTGGTGCTGGATCTGTCAAGGCCGGAGATCGTAAACTGGCTGTTTGAAACACTCGCCTCGCTTCTGCGTGAGCTGCCCATCGCCTATATCAAATGGGACATGAACCGGCATCTCACAGATCTGTACTCCGGCTCCCTGCCCGCTGACCGACAGGGTGAGCTTCCACACCGCTATGTGCTGGGCCTTTACGATCTGCTCGACCGCCTGACGAAGACTTTCCCGGATGTGCTGTTTGAGGGCTGTGCCGGCGGCGGCGGGCGCTTTGACGCGGGTATGCTGGCCTACTGCCCGCAGATCTGGTGCAGCGACAACACCGACCCCGTCGCGCGCCTTTCCATTCAGTACGGCACGTCCTTCGGCTATCCGATATCCGCTATGGGTGCGCACGTCTCCACTGCGCCGAACCACCAGACCGGCCGCACCACGCCCTTCGGCACCCGGGCGACGGTCGCCATGGCTGGCACCTTCGGCTATGAGCTGGATCCTGCAAAACTGACAGCGGCAGAGAAGGACGAGATCCGGCAGCAGCTCAAACGCTTCCGCGCCCTGCGCTCTGTTATCGGCGAAGGTGACTATTACCGTCTGGCAGCGCCCGGCGAGCGCCGCTTCACCGCCTGGCAGCAGGTGTCGGCGGACAAGCGTGAGAGTCTGGTAAGCCTGGTACTCACAGAGCCGGAGGCAAACCCGAGGCCCCTGCACATAAAGCTCAAGGGGCTGGAATCCGATGCGGTGTACGCGCTGCGGGAGGCCGCGTTCTTCGGCTGCGCAGCCTCGATGCCTCAGCTTCGACTCACGGGCAGCGCGCTCATGTACGCGGGCGTGACTCTCCCGATCATGCTGGGCGACACGCCCAGTGTGCAGATGCTCTGGCAGAAGGAAGACTAAGCAAAACGGCAGAGGACAGTGTCCCCTGCCGTTTTGCTGTTCTGCCGTGTCTACCCGCGGCCCGGGTCGAGGATGCCGATGGATTCGATCGCGTTATCCTCCCCGGCGAAGGCGGGCTCGCCGCTGTCACGGATCTCCATCTCGGAGGCAATGTGTTCAAGTGTCTCAAGCTCATCCGTGCCGCTCACCATGATGAGCCAGCCCTTTTCGCTGTTGAAAAGAAGCACGTAGTTTGCTTTTTCATATGCCCAGTGCTGGCTGCAGTGGGTGTAGTCGCTCGTAAGCTCCGTGACCTGCCAGTCGCCCCAGATCTCTTCCTTGACGGTGGTCACCTCGCCGTTGATGATGCGGCGGTGGTTGCCCGCGCGCACGTTCCCGGCACTTATGATATAGGGGATGCTGGCCCCTTCGCCGGAGTCGGAGAGGTAGGTTGCCCAGCCCTCGGCATCCGTAAAGCCGAAGTCCGCCTCCGACGGGAGATAGAAACAGCGAAATTCGGGCTGGTTCGTGCGCTCGGCCGGGCCCTCAAAGGTGAGTACCAGCCCCGCGTCGGGGTAAGTGAGCTTGTAGTCCGTTTTGAGATTACCGTCCTCGTCCACCGCACGGTAGTGGCCCGTCACGGGCTCCTCGGCCTTCTTGAGACCCATGAACCAGCCGGAGGCGGCGTAGGCCACGGTTCCCATCAGGGCCGCGATCACAGCGACGAGCAGCAGCGTGCGCGCCGTGCGCTTTGCCGCCCTGTGCGGCTTCGGCTGCTCCGCACCGATTTTTGCCATGACGGAAGCGTTTACGCGCCTTGCCATATCTTTATCCTCTGCCCCGAGGGTCACGTCCGTCGGGCAGCTTTCGTCCATGAGATCAGAAATTCGGATCTGCACAGCTATACCCCCTTTCGCCAAAGTACTCCCGCAGGCGTTCCCGCCCGCGCCGGAGTCTGGTGCGCACCGTGGCGGCGTTCATATCCAATACGGCGGCAATTTCATCGGTCTTCTGATAGAGAAAATAATGGCGCTTGAAAATCTCGCTGTCCGGCTCGCCCAGGGAGTCCACCGCCTCATGGGCGATCTCGGTAAGCTCTGCACGCAGGACGCTTTCCTCCATGCCGTCGGGCACAGCGATTTCCAGGATATCATCGTCCAGCGGCTCGCTTAGGCGGTGGGAGCGCAGAACATCCTTTGCGCAGTTGCGCACAACGGCGGCAAGCCAGGGCTTTAATTTGCCGGGCACTACCTCGGCGCGGTGCTCCCAGAGCCGGACAAAGGTGTCGGAGACGGTTTCCTCCACGTCCTCGCGGCTCATCGGCGGGTCCATGATGTTGGAGGCGACGGTATAGAGATAGGGCGTGTAAACGCCGATGATCTCCGAAAGCGCCCCGGTGTCTCCGGTTTTCAGCTCACGCAGTACGGCGCGTTCGTTCATCCCTCGTACACCTCCCTGTTGGGGCCGAAGGGTAGGATATCGTCAGCGCCCGCCAGCGCCGTCTCGTCATATTCCCTGAACTTCACCAGATAGCGCCCCGGCAGCTTCTCGCTCCAAAAGGACAGCTCCGCGGGCGTCAGATGCACCACGCACACGCTCTCCGCCTTGTCATGGCGTGTGTAGAGATCCGAGTCGATGCCCCCAGCCCACAGGACTTGGGCAAGCATCAGCCCGTCCTGTGCCCAGCCGCTGGGGGAATACGAGCGCAGCGTGAAGTCGCAGACCTCGTCCCGCGCGCGCTTCTCCAATTCCGCGAGCGTGTCGTCCTCAAAGTAGAAGCAGCCGCGCCGCTCATACGCCTTCAGGGCTTCCTCCGTCTGCTCGTAGAGGGCGCCCGGCCAGTAGTCCACGTCGAAGCGCTCGCGCACCCCGTCATGGAGCTGCTCGAACAGGAATGGCTCGCCCGCTTCCTCGCTCAGCTCGAAGAAGCGCGCGGGGGTCATGGTCACGACGGTCAGGTAGTCCCAAGTGTCCAGCCCCTCAAAGAGCGTGTGCTGGGCGATCACCCTGGCGTCCACGCCGTCCAGCGCGTCAAAGTAGCGCGCCATGCGCATGGACTCGCCCTCATCCAGCTCAAAGCGGACGCTGTGGGGGACAAAGGGGTACGGCACGTCCTGCGGGAGATTGCGGAACATCTCCAGCTCCTCGCCCCGCACATAAAAGCGGCCGATCTTTTCATGAAAGTGGCTCCACATGTCCTCTATGCTTTCAAACTCCACATGCTCCGCTTCGCCCTCATAGACGGCCGTACTGTCGTTTACGCGCACATAGGGTGTGGCCTCGGGCGCGTGGGTGGGCCACGGTTTCTGTATCGGCGCGGCCTCCGCCGTCCCACTCAACAAGGCAAGGCTCAGCATCGGGATCAGGATAGAAGCAACTATCTTTCTCTTCATGGGTTTCTCCTTTCGAGTGCACTCACCTATATAAACGTATCGGCGGGGAAAAATGTTTCACACCATAGTAAAAAAAGGGCAGACAATTGTCCGCCCGTTTTGCTGTTGATAATGGAAAATTTAGTCCCGCTTCGGGATGATCTCGATCCAGTAGCCGTCCGGATCCTCGAGGAAGTAAATGCCCATCTCGGGGTTTTCAAAGCAGATGCAGCCCTGGGCCTTGTGCTTTTCGTGGGCAGCGTCAAAATCCTCCGCCACGAAGGCAAGGTGATATTCCTGCTCGCCAAGATCATAGGGCTCCGTGCGGTCACGCAGCCAGGTCAGTTCGAGCTGGAAGGGGCTCTTCCCGTCGCCGAGGAAGACGATCTTGTAGTGCCCGTCGGCGGCGTTCTTCTCCCGCACGGGCTTGAGGCCGAGGGTTTCGTCGTAGAACCTTAGACTGCGTTCCAGATCGAAAACGTTGAAATTAAAATGGTTGAAGGTGAACATGTCTTATCCTCCCTTGTCCGTTTTTCTCATTATACAAAAACGGTTTCCTGCGGTCAATGCTTCTTCGGGGTAATCTCGCTTACGACCATGGCCCCGATGACCAGCACCGCGCCGATGATCGCGGGCACGCTCATGGGCTCCTTCAATAAGAGCAGCGATAGCAGCACCGCCACCACCGGGTCGATGTAGCTCAAAAGTGCCGCGGTCTGCGCCGGGACATCTGCGATGCTGCCGAAGTAGAGCACATAGGCGATGCCCGTGTGCACGATGCCCACGATGAGCAGCAGCGCCAGCACCGTCGGCGTCAGGCGCAGGGCTGTCACATTCTCGGTCAGCAGCACATAGGGCAGCATCACGACGACAGACACCGCAAACTGCACGAGGGTTCGATCCTCGCCGGAGATGTCGTTGAGCGTGCGGTTTACGATGACAATGGCCGCGTACAGTGCCGCCGCAATGAGGCCAAAGGCCAGTCCCTTTGCCCCGTGCAGCCCGCTTGTGAGCACGTCCGACACCAGTACCATCCCGAATACGGCCACCGCCGCGCACACGCCCTTGCGCAGCATGATCCTCTCCCCGAACACCAGCGGGGACAGGAGGATGATGAACACCGGGGCCATGTAGTAGCACATGGTTGCCGCGGCGACGGAGGTGTAGTTGTATGCTTCAAACAGGCAGATCCAGTTGATGCCGAGCATTGCGCCCGGGATCACCAGCCGCCAAAGATTCTTTTTTACCGCTTTCCGGTCTATGGGCTCACGGCGCAGCGCCCGCAGAAGCATCAGGAACACAAGGCCCACAAATGCGCGAACCAGCGCCACGACGCTCGAGGGAAACGGGATCCAGCGCCGGAAGATGCCGATGGTGCCGAAGATCAGCATGGACAGTACGATCTGCATGCGCGGGGATAGTTTTTTCATGGTCATCATCTCTTTGCTTTGCGGGATAGCCGCATTATAACAGTATGTACTGACACCGTGCAAGTTTAAAAGCTTGCATATGAGAAGCAAGTGGATTAAAATACATTTATTGAACTTTGATGCAGGAGGTCCTGTTATGGATAAAACGGAGATGACGGCACTGCTTCACGAGGTCGCCACCGGGACTTTAAGCCCCGAGGACGCGGCGCTCAAGCTTAAGATGCAGCCCTTTCAGGAGATCGGCGAATACGCTAAGGTGGACTTTCACCGCGGCATCCGCCAAGGCGTGCCGGAGGTAATTTACGGTGCGGGCAAGACGAAGGAACACATCCTCGGCATCGCCCAGGCCATGGTGAAAAACGGGCAGAAGACGGTGCTGATCACGCGCCTCACCAAGGAGGCCGCGGATTTCGTGGCGGCGGAGCTGCCGCTCAAATACGATGAACTCTCGAAAACCGGCGTGATCGGTGAACTGCCGAAGCCCACGGGCAAGGGCCGCGTGGTGGTCGCCACCGGCGGCACCAGTGATATCCCGGTTGCGGAAGAAGCCGCCGTCACGGCTGAGGTGCTGGGAAACGAGGTCGTGCGCCTCTACGATGTGGGCGTGTCCGGCATTCACCGACTTTTGAGCCACATGGATATGATCATGTCCGCCCGCGTTATTGTCGCGGTGGCGGGCATGGAAGGGGCGCTGCCCTCGGTCATCGGCGGGCTTGCCGACTGTCCGGTCATCGCCGTGCCCACCAGTGTGGGCTACGGAGCCAGCCTCGGCGGCATTGCGGCGCTGCTTTCCATGCTCAACTCCTGCGCAAGCGGCGTGTCGGTGGTGAACATCGACAACGGTTTCGGCGCGGGGTATATGGCGAGTATGATTAATCACTTGGACTAACATGACACTACAGGGTTTTTTTACACAGCATCCGCATGTGGCATTGGCCTTCTCCGGCGGGGTGGATTCGTCCTATCTGCTGTATGCCGGACTTCAATGGGCCGAGAAGCTGGGGGTGTACTACGTCAAGTCCCCCTTCCAGCCTGAATTTGAATACCGCGACGCGCTGCGGCTTGCACGGGAGCTGGGCGCGGAAGTCACCGTTTTAGCTGCCGATCCCCTGCGTGATCCTCAGGTCGCCGCAAATCCCGCAAACCGCTGCTACTATTGCAAGAAAGTAATTATGTCAACCATCAAGGCTGCCGCCGCGCGCGACGGTTTCAAGCAGATCATCGACGGCACCAACGCCAGTGACGATATCTCCGACCGCCCCGGCTTCAAAGCCCTGGGCGAGGAAGGGGTGCTGTCCCCCCTGCGCATGTGCGGCATCACGAAAGAAAAAGTGCGGGAGCTTTCCAGAGAAGCCGGGCTGTTCACCTGGAATAAGCCTGCCTATGCCTGCCTCGCCACACGCATTCCGACGGGCGAGGTCATCACCAATGATAAGCTGCAAGCGGTAGAGCAGAGCGAGGACGCGCTTTTCCTCATGGGCTTTACGGATTTTCGCGTGCGCACCAAAGACGGCGCGGCAAAGCTCCAGTTTATTGCCGGGCAGCACGGCGAGGCAGCGAAGCGTCTAGCCGAGATCAAAGCGGCGCTCGCGCCGTATTATACCGAGGTCAGCCTTGACCCGACCCCGAGGGAGAAAAGCAAATGAGAACTTTATATATAGACTGCGGCATGGGCGTTGCCGGCGATATGCTGACAGGCGCCCTGCTGGATCTGCTGGACGAGCAGGGGCAGGCGGAATTTCTGAAGGAGATCAACGCCGCCCTCGCCGGGAAAGCCGTCGTCACCGCCGTGCACGAAACGAAATGCGGCGTGCAGGGTCTGCACGTCCACGTCACAATAGGCGGCGAGGAAGAAGGCCACGAGCACCATCACGACGGTGAGCATCACCACCATCACCATAACGGTATCAAAGAGATCCGGGAACTGATCGACGCCATGCCGCTGTCAGAAGACGTACGGGACAACGCCCGTTATGTCTTTGATTCCATTGCCAAAGCCGAGGCCGAGGTTCACGGGCAGGACATGGAGCACATCCATTTCCATGAGGTCGGCACGATCGACGCGGTGGCGGACGTGGTAGGTGTGTGCCTGTTGATGGAGAAGCTTGCTCCGGAGGACGTGATTTGCTCCCCCATCAATGTGGGCGGCGGCACGGTCAAATGCGCCCATGGTATTCTCCCGGTTCCCGCCCCGGCGACGGAACTGCTGCTGCGCGGCATCCCGTGGTATGAGGGAGAGATCAAAACCGAGCTCTGCACCCCCACAGGTGCGGCGCTGGTACGGAACTTTGCGGTGCACTATGAGAGTGTGCCGGTGCTGCGCGTGGTAAAATGTGGCTACGGCATGGGGACGAAGGAGTTTGAACGTCTCAACGCCGTGCGTGTCCTGCTGAGCGAAGGGCCGGACGCGCCGGAGGACGTGACGGAACTGTTCTGCAACATAGACGACATGAGCGGCGAGGAGATCGGTTTTGCCATGGAACGTCTCTTTGAGGCCGGAGCCCTCGATGTATGGACGACGCCTATCGGCATGAAAAAAAGCCGCCCGGGTGCCATGCTGTCGGTACTCGGCAAGCCCGAGCAGAGTGACGCGCTGCTTCAGTGTATCTTTAAGCACACCTCGACGCTCGGTGTGCGTCAGCATTGGCTCTCCCGGCACAGTCTCGGACGCTCTTTCCGCAAGGCAGAGACCCCCTGGGGCGAGGTGACGGTCAAGCAGGCCGAAGGCTGGAATGTCAGGCGCGAGAAGCCCGAGTATGAGGATCTGGCAAAAATCGCGCGGGAGCAGGGCCTGAGTTTGCGGGAAGTAAAGAAAAAGATAAAATAACAAATGGGCTGTGAAAATCGGAAGTTCCGATTCTCACAGCCCGTTTTCTATATTCAGATTAGAACAGTCCGCTGATCTTGCCGTTTTCGTCTACGTCGATCCGCTCGGCGGCGGGAGCCTTCGGCAGGCCCGGCATGGTCATGATGTCGCCGGTGAGCACGACGATGAAGCCCGCGCCGGCAGAGACCTTGACGTTCTTCACGGTGACGGTGAAGTCCTCGGGTGCGCCGAGCTTCGTGGGATCGTCCGTGAAGCTGTACTGGGTCTTGGCGATGCAGACGGGCAGACCCGCAAAGCCGAGCTTGGTCAGCTCGTCGATCTGCTTCTGCGCGGCGGGCAGTATGCTCACGTCCTTGCCGCCGTAGACGCGGGTGACGATCGCCTTGATCTTGTTCTCGATGCTGCCGTCGAGCTCATAGGAGAACTTGAAGTTGCCCTTCTCTTCCTCGCAGAGTCTCACGACCTCGCGGGCAAGCGCCTCGCCGCCCTTGCCGCCCTCGGCCCAGACGGTGGAGAGCACCGTGTTGACGCCGAGCTCGCGGCACTTTTTGATGATGAAGTCGATCTCCGCGTCCGTGTCCGTCGGGAAGCGGTTGACCGCCACCACACAGGGCAGGCCGTAGACATTGCGGATGTTGGACACATGGCGCAGCAGGTTCGGGATACCCTTCTCGAGAGCGTTCAGGTCCTCGCTCGCAAGCTCGGTCTTGGCAAGGCCGCCGTGCATCTTGAGCGCGCGCACCGTGGCGACAACGACCACCGCGTCGGGCGTGAGGCCCGCCATGCGGCACTTGATGTCAAGGAACTTCTCCGCGCCGAGGTCAGCGCCGAAGCCAGCCTCCGTGACGGTGTAGTCGCCCATCTTGAGGGCCATGCGCGTCGCCATGACGGAGTTGCAGCCGTGGGCGATGTTGGCGAAGGGACCGCCGTGCACGAAGGCGGGAGTGCCCTCAAGGGTCTGCACCAGGTTGGGCTTGAGCGCGTCCTTAAGCAGCGCCGCCATGGCGCCCACCGCCTTGAGGTCGGCGGCGGTGACGGGCTTGCCCTCGTAGCTGTAGCCCACAATGATGCGGCCGAGGCGCTCCTTGAGGTCGGTGATGGAGGAGGCGAGGCAGAATACCGCCATGATCTCACTTGCCACCGTGATGTCAAAGCCGTCCTCGCGCGGGGTGCCGTTGACCTTGCCGCCGAGGCCGTCCACCACAAAGCGGAGCTGGCGGTCGTTCATGTCCACGCAGCGCTTCCAGGTGATGCGGCGGGGGTCGATGTGCAGGGCGTTGCCCTGCTGGATGTGGTTGTCGAGCATGGCGGCCAGCAGATTGTTGGCAGCGCCGATGGCGTGGAAATCGCCGGTAAAGTGGAGGTTGATGTCCTCCATGGGCACCACCTGGGCATAGCCGCCGCCGGCGGCACCGCCCTTGATGCCGAACACGGGGCCGAGGGACGGCTCACGCAGGGCAACGGTCACATCCTTGCCGATTCTTCTGAGGCCATCAGCAAGGCCGATGGTCGTGGTAGTCTTGCCCTCGCCCGCGGGGGTGGGGGTGATGGCGGTGACGAGAACGAGCTTGCCGTTTTCCCGCTCGGTCTCCTTTAGCAAGGCCGGGTCGATCTTGGCCTTGTAACGGCCATACTGCTCCAGATACTTTTCGTCCACATGTGCCCGGCGGGCAATCTCGCCGATGGGCTGCAGGACGCATTCCTGCGCGATTTCAATATCGGTTTTGTAAGACATGGTCGCACCTCATTATATTGTTTTCGCCTCAGCGAAAGTATTTGACTGCCGCTTCAAACATGCGGATATCGTAATTGCCGGGGACATTGCGGTAAAGATTTGCTCCGATGCGCTCGGAGTGGCCCATCTTGCCGAAGACACGCCCGTCCGGGGAAGTGATGCCCTCGATAGCGTAGAGGGAACCGTTGGGGTTGAAGTGCACATCGCCGGTAGCCTGATCGTCAAAGTCTACGTACTGGGTAGCGATCTGGCCGTTTGCGGCAAGCTTCCGGATCAGTTCCTCACTTGCAAGGAAACGGCCCTCGCCGTGGGAGATGGGGACGCTGTATACCTCGCCCACTTCGGTCAATTGGAGCCACGGGGACTTGTTGGAGGCAATGCGCGTGCGCACGATGCGGGACTGGTGGCGGGCAATGGTGTTGAAGGAAAGCGTCGGGCAGGTTTCATCCGTGTCGATGATTTTGCCATAGGGGACGAGGCCCAGCTTGATGAGGGCCTGGAAGCCGTTGCAGATGCCGCACATGAGGCCGTCGCGCTTCTCCAACAGCTCGGTCACGCCCTCCTTGACGGCGGCATTGCGGAAGAAGGCGGTGATGAACTTGCCGGACCCGTCCGGCTCGTCGCCGCCGGAGAAGCCGCCGGGGATGAAGACGATCTGCGCCGCTTTGAGCTTTTCGGCAAAGCTCTCCACGCTGCGGGCAATACCGTCGGATGTGAGGTTATTGATGACGAAAATCTCCGCCTCGGCGCCCGCGTCACACACGGCCTTGGCGCTGTCGTACTCGCAGTTGGTGCCGGGGAAAGCCGGGATCAGCACCTTAGGCTTTGCGCATTTGATGGCAGGCGCTGTGCGTTTGTCAGCCTTGTAGGAGAAGGTCTCCATTGGCTGTTCCGCCGTCGGGATGTTGCAGTTATACACGCCCTCAAGCTTGTCCTCGTAGCGTGTGAGCAGATCGGAAAGGCTGAGTTCTTCCCCGCTCATAGACAATACCGGCTTCTCAGTCGTGCGGCCGATGAGCTCGGCGCCGGGGATTTCTTTTACGGTTTCGAGCACGAACGCGCCGTAGTCGTACCCGAAAAGTGCATCCATGGTCAGGCCGTCCGCAAACTCCACGCCGATATCGTTGCCGATGGCCATTTTGAGTACCGCCTCGGCGATGCCGCCGAAGCCCGGGGTATAGCAGGCCACAGCCTCGCCGCTTCTGAGAAGGGCGGTCACGCGGTCAAAGAGTTTCAGCAAAGACTCGGCTTTCGGAAGTCCGTCTTCGCCGTATTCGGGGGCAAGACGCATGAGAATATGTCCCGCCGCCTTGAACTCCGGGGAGACGATGTTCTGCGTTTTCTCTGTGGTGACCGCAAAAGAGACCAGCGTGGGCGGTACATGGAGTTTTTCAAAGGAGCCGCTCATGGAGTCCTTGCCGCCGATGGCCCCAATGCCGAGCTCCATCTGGGCCCGGAACGCGCCGAGAAGGGCGGCCAGCGGTTTGCCCCAGCGTTCGGCGTCATGGCCCAGTCGCTCAAAGTATTCCTGGAAGCTCAGGTACACGTCCTCAAACTTTGCACCCGTGGCGACGAGCTTGCAGACGGACTCCACGACCGCGATGTATGCCCCGTGATAGGGGCTTTTTTCCGTGATATAGGGGTTATAGCCCCACGCCATGAGGGAGCAGTCGTCGGTGTGCTTCTGTTCCACAGACACCTTCTGTACCATGGCCTGGATGGGCGTGAGCTGGTTCTTGCCGCCGAAGGGCATGAGCACCGTGCCCGCGCCGATGGTGGAGTCAAAGCGCTCGGACAGGCCGCGCCTGGAGCAGCAGTTGAGGTCAGAGGCCAGCGCCTTATAGTTTTCCGCAAATCCGCCGGATACCTGTTTCCGGTAATCCTTCGGGGCCGCAACAGAGACGTCGATGTGCTTGTCCGCGCCGTTGGTGTCGAGGAATGCACGGCTCAGATCCACGATGGTGTTCCCGTTCCAGCGCATGGTCAGACGCGGTTCCGCTTTTACAAGCGCAACAGGACAAGCCTGCAGATTTTCTGAAGCCGCAAGGGCGAGGAATGCGTCCACGTTCTCCGCCTCTACGACCACCGCCATACGCTCCTGGGATTCGCTGATAGCAAGCTCGGTGCCGTCCAGGCCCTCATACTTGCGGGGCACCTGGTTGAGGTCGATGTCCAGGCCGTCGGCCAGCTCGCCGATGGCAACCGACACGCCGCCCGCGCCGAAATCGTTGCAGCGCTTGATCATGCGGCAGGCGTCGCCGTTGCGGAACAGGCGCTGGAGCTTGCGCTCCTCCGGGGCATTGCCCTTCTGCACCTCGGCCCCGCAGGTCTCCACCGAATGGGCATTGTGGGCCTTGGAGGAACCGGTCGCGCCGCCGATGCCGTCGCGCCCGGTGCTGCCGCCGAGGAGGATCACCACGTCGCCGGGGGCCGGGGTCTCGCGCCGCACATTTTCTGCGGGAGCGGCGGCGATGACCGCACCGATCTCCATGCGCTTGGCAGCGTAGCCGGGGTGATAGAGCTCATCGACGATGCCGGTGGCAAGGCCGATCTGGTTGCCGTAGGAGGAATAGCCCGCCGCGGCGGTGGTGACGATCTTGCGCTGCGGGAGTTTGCCCGGCAAAGTCTCGGAGATTGGGACCGTGGGGTCGGCAGCGCCGGTCAGGCGCATGGCCCCGTAGACATAGGCTCGGCCCGAGAGCGGGTCGCGAATCGCGCCGCCGATACAGGTCGCCGCCCCGCCGAAAGGCTCGATCTCGGTGGGGTGGTTGTGGGTCTCGTTCTTGAACAGCAGCAGCCAGGGCTCGTCTTTGCCGTCCACGTTCACGGTGATCTTGACGGTGCAGGCGTTGATTTCCTCGGACTCGTCCAATTTGTCGAGCTTTCCCTGCTGCCGCAGGGCCTTGACCGCGAGGGTCGCCACATCCATGAGGCACACGGGTCTGGTGCGGTTCAACACCTGACGTGTTTTCAGATAGTCGTCATAGGCATTTTGCAGCAGGGAATCTTCAAACTTCACGCTGTCGATGACGGTGTTGAAGGTGGTGTGGCGGCAGTGGTCGGACCAGTAGGTGTCCAGCACGCGGATCTCCGTGATGGTGGGGTCGCGGCCTTCCTTTTGGAAGTATGCCTGGCAGAAAGCGATGTCGTCCGCGTCCATGGCGAGGCCGTACCGGGAAACGAAGGCTTCCAGCTCTGCACGGGTGAGCTTGTTGAAGCCGTCAAGTATCTCAACTGTGGTGGGGATGTCATAGCGCACCGCCAAGGTCCCGGGCTTTTCAAGGGAAGCTTCCCGTGCCTCCACGGGGTTGATGACGTACTTTTTGATCTCGTCAATCTCTGCCTCGCTGAGCTTGCCGTACAGCGCATAGACGCGGGCAGAGCGCACGAGGGGGCGGTTTCCCTGGGAGATGATCTGGATGCATTGGGCTGCGGAGTCAGCCCGCTGGTCGAACTGGCCGGGCAGGTACTCCACAGCGAAGACGGCCGCACCTTCAAGCTCCGGCTCCTGATACGTCAGATCAAGCTGCGGTTCGGAGAAAACGGTTTTGACCGCGTAGTCAAAAAGCTGTTCGTCGATGTTCTCCATGTCATAGCGGTTTAAGAGGCGCACACGCTCCAGGCCATCAATGCCAAGCAGGGTTCTTGCGTCATTCAGCAAACTGCGGGCGTCGTTGTCCAGTCCCGGTTTCTTCTCAACAAAAATACGAAATACCATGTTAACCCTCCTGCGCCGCTTTCAGGGCCCTGGCCCCGATGTCGCGGCGGCAGTATGCGTTTTCAAAGTGAACCTGTCCGGCGATTTCATAGGCGTTACGGATCGCGTCGGGCAGGGTACCGGCCACCGCTGTGCAGCCGACGACGCGCCCGCCGCTGGTAAGAAGCTGCCCGTCCTGCAGCTTTGCGCCCGCGACGAAAACATTCTCGCGCACGGTCTCCGGGATGGTGAGCGGATAACCCTTCTGATAACTCTCAGGGTAGCCCTTGGAGGCCAGGATCACACAGCAGGCGTGCTTGTCGCTGAAGCGCACTTCCGTTTCCGCAAGGCGTCCGTCGGTGACGGCGCGCATGATTGTGAACAGGTCGCTTTCCAGCAGCGGCAGCACCACCTGAGTCTCCGGATCGCCGAAGCGGCAGTTGTACTCGATGACCTTGGGCCCGTCCTTGGTGATCATGAGGCCGAAGTAGAGGCAGCCCTTGAAGGGGCGTCCCTCGGCGTTCATGGCTGCTATCGTGGGCAGGAAGATTTCCTCCATGCATCTGTCGGCAACTGCTTTGGTGTAATACGGGTTCGGCGCAACCGTGCCCATGCCGCCGGTGTTGAGGCCGGTGTCGTTATCCCCGGCCCGCTTGTGATCCATGGAGGACACCATAGGCTTGACGGTTTTACCGTCCGTGAAAGCGAGGACAGACACCTCGGGGCCTTCCAGAAATTCTTCGATCACGACATGCTCGCCGCTCTTGCCGAAGCGGCCGTTCTGCATCATGTCAGTCACAGCGGTACGAGCCTCGTCAAGACTCTGCGCAATGATGACGCCCTTGCCAAGGGCCAGACCGTCGGCCTTGATGACGGTGGGCATGGGTGCAGTCTCAAGGTATGCAAGCGCCGCGTCCAGATCATCAAAGGTCTCATACTTAGCGGTGGGGATGCCGTACTTTTTCATGAGGTTCTTGGAGAAGACCTTGCTGCCCTCAATGATGGCGGCGTTGGCGCGGGGGCCGAAGCAGGGGATGCCCTTTTCCTCCAGCGCGTCCACACAGCCCAGCACCAGCGGATCATCCGGCGTCACGACTGCGTAGTCGATCCCGTTTTCCGCTGCAAAGACCATAATGCCCAGAATATCCGTTGCCGCAATCGGGACGCAGGTCGCGTCAGCGGCGATGCCGCCGTTGCCGGGCAGAGCAAAGATTTCGCTTATCTCTTTATTTTCCTTCAGCTTTCGGATAACGGCGTGCTCGCGCCCGCCGCCGCCGACAACCAGTACTTTCATACTGTTTCCTCCCATTAATGGTGGAACAGGCGCATGCCGGTGAAAGCCATGACGATGCCGTACTTGTTGGCGGTGTCGATGACGTGATCGTCGCGGATGGAGCCGCCCGGCTCGGCGATGTACTGCACGCCGGATTTGCGGGCCCGCTCCACATTGTCGCCGAAGGGGAAGAAGGCGTCGCTGCCGCAGGTCACGCCGCTCTGGGTGGCGATCCAGGCTTTCTTTTCCTCGGCGGTCAGCACCTCGGGACGCACCTTGAAGACCTTCTGCCACTCGCCGTCGCGCAGGACATCGTCATACTCGTCGGAGGTGTAGATGTCGATGGCATTGTCACGGTCAGGCCGGTGGATGCCGTCAACGAACTGGAGGCCCAGCACCTTGGGATTCTGGCGCAGATACCAGTTATCGGCCTTCTGGCCGGCAAGGCGGGTGCAGTGAATGCGGCTCTGCTGGCCGGCGCCGACGCCGATGGCCTGACCGTCCTTGACATAGCAGACGGAGTTGGACTGGGTGTACTTGAGGGTGATAAGGGCCACGATCATGTCGATCTTCGCCTGCTGCGGGAGTTCCTTGTTCTCGGTGACGATGTTTTCAAGCAGGCTCTCGTCGATGCGGAAGTTGTTGTGGCCCTGCTCGAAGGTGACGCCGAACACGTCCTTGCACTCCTGGGCGGCGGGCACGTAATCGGGGTCGATCCGCACGACGTTGTAGCTGCCCTTTTTCTTCGTTTTGAGGATCTCCAGCGCCTCCTCGGTGTAGGCGGGAGCGATGATGCCGTCGGAAACCTCGTCCTTGAGGTAGGCGGCGGTGGCGGCGTCGCAGGTGTCGCTGAGGGCCGCCCAGTCGCCGTAGGAGCAGAGGCGGTCGGCGCCGCGGGCGCGGATATAGGCGCAGGCGATGGGGCTGAGTTCGGCATCCTCGCGTACGAAGTAAATCTTCTTATCGGTCTCGCTCAGGGGCAGTCCGACAGCGGCGCCCGCCGGGGAGACGTGCTTGAAGGAGGCGGCGGAGGGAAGGCCGGTGGCCTCCTTGAGCTCCTTGACAAGCTGCCAGGAGTTGAGGGCATCGAGGAAATTGATGTAGCCGGGGCGGCCGTTGAGCACGGTGACAGGCAGCTCAGAGCCGTCCTTCATGTAGATTTTTGCGGGCTTCTGGTTGGGGTTGCAGCCGTATTTCAGTTCAAATTCTTTCATGCCTACACTCCTTCAAATGTGTTTATTCACAATGCGCTGCTCGACGCTGCCGTCAGCGAGGGCGGTATAGCGGACATAGAGAGAAATCTTGTTGTCGTCGTTCAGGTTCTTCCACAGAAGCTCGGTGTATTCGTCGATGTCGTCCAGCACGTCCACGCGCTCGGGCTCGCCCTGGAAGCTGGGGATGGGATTGCCGTCGCCGACATAGGTATGCAGGAAGTGGCCGAGGCCGGGCAGCGGGGCGTACTCAAAGGTCTGGCGCAGGCAGGCGCTGCCCTCGGGGTCGGCGGACTTGAGGATGGAGAGCTTGTAGTTGCCGTTTCTGAGATCGGTCATGCCGGAGATGCGCGGCGTCCAGTTGGGGCCGTCCGGCTCGAAGCAGCGGGTACGCAGGGCGCTTTCAAAGTCGGAGCCCTTGGCGAGATAGTCGCGCACCGTGTCGGTCTGGTCGCCGTTGGTGACGATGAGAAAGTCGCCGTACTCGCGCACGGGGTGGTAGATGATGAGGCTCGGGTCCTTCAGGAGCGCGGGGTCATGGGCCTCGGTACGGATGCCGTCAGGCTCGGGGAGGAAGACGCGATTGCGGCTGTTTTGGCTGCGGCCCATGATAAAGTAGGCCGCGACGGCGCGTGTGCCGTCCGGGGTCAGGCCGAGGATGATGCCGCGGCCGGGATAGGTATTGCCGGCAAGCTTTTCGGCGATGGAGCCGATGTCGTAAATGTTCATATCGTTTTCCCTTTCTCTTTCACGAGTCTGCGGCAGACAAGCTCCGCCGCCCGGGGCAGGAGCTTCCACTCCGCCTGTTCCATGACGCGTCTCTGCAGCACTTCCGGCGTATCGCCGGGGCGGATATTCACCGCCTTCTGGAGGATAATTTCGCCCCCGTCGGGGATCTCGTTGACGTAGTGGACGGTTGCCCCGGTGACCTTGACGCCGTAAGAAAGCGCCGCCTCGTGCACCTTGAGGCCGTAATAGCCTTTCCCGCAGAAGGACGGGATCAGGGCCGGGTGGATGTTGATGATGCGTTTGGGATAGTGGCCTGTAAAGGTCTCGCTTAATATGCTCATGAAGCCCGCGAGGATGATGAGGTCGATGCCGCGCTTATCCAGGGCCTCAATAAGCTTTTGCTCAAAAGCTTCCTGCCCGCCGCATTCCTTGCGGGTCAGCGTCATGCTCTCGATCCCGGCGTGCTTTGCTCTCTCGAGGGCATAGGCCGCGGGACTGTTGGAGACCACCAGCACGATCTCACCGCTTTTGATCCTGCCCGCCTTTTCGGCGTCAATGAGGGCCTGAAGATTGGTTCCCCCACCGGAGACCAGCACGGCGATCTTGGCTTTCGTCATGACTTGCGCCCTCCCTTCAGGCTCTGGACGGCCGGGATGAACAGCCCGCCGAGGCTGTTGCCCAGCACCACCAGCAGGATAAAGAGTGCTGCGCGGGGTGTGAAGAGCCCCGCGAGTGAAAAATAAAACATGTCGGCAATGGAGTGCTCAAAGCCCGCGAGGATGAATACCGGGATGCAGAAGAGGATGCCCAGCGCCGTCTTTTTCTCGCGGTAGATCCACACGGCGGTGTACATCAGGACTCCGCAGAAAAAGCCGCGGATCACCGTCTGCACGGGAAGCTGGGTCAGTCTCTTTTCGCAGGCCGTCAGCGCCGCGTCCCGAAGCTGAGGCAGGGCTGCCGCAATCAGCCAGCCCGCCAACAGCGTGCCGAGGAAGTTTCCCGCAAGGCCCAGGAAGGCCATGGATAGTGCTTCGGCATCATGGTTGTTCCAGAGAAAGCCCACCTTGCCGGTGTAGAGATTAAAGCCGAAATAGCAGATTGCCAGCAGCGCAATGCAGAAAAGCACCGCGCCCGCGTAGCGGTTGTCTACAGACAGCAGCACCGTCCCGCCGATGGAGACCATCACGCCCGCAAGAACGCCGTCCGGCACCGCAGCTCTTATGCGAGACATAGCTTATCCTCTCCTCTGCCGATCTCGCCGATGACGGTTGCGTCCTCACCGGCGGCGTTCAGCGTGTTCAGGGCCGCATCCGCCGTGTCCTTCGAGACGATGAGGATCATGCCCACGCCCATGTTGAAGGTGTTGAACATGTCCCGCTCGGGGATATTGCCCTTGTTTTGCAGCAGCGTAAAGATGGACGGGACCTTCACGGCTGCCTTGTCAATGTTTGCGCAGAAGCCGTCCGGGACAGAGCGCGGGATGTTCTCGTAGAAGCCGCCGCCGGTGATGTGGCTGATGCCGTGTACATCGGCTGCCTCAATTGCCGCGAGGACGGGCTTGACATAGATTTTTGTCGGGGTCAGCAGCGCCTCGCCCAGCGTCGTTCCCAGCTCCGAGACAAAGGCGCCGAGGTCGCAGTGCTCCACGTCGAAGACCTTGCGCACCAGGGAATAGCCGTTGGAGTGCAGGCCGGAGGACGCAAGTGCGATCACGACATCGCCAGCCGCAACTTTACTGCGGTCAATGACCTTCTCCTTGTCGACCAGGCCCACGGAGAAGCCCGCGAGGTCGTAGTCATCCGGCTGCATGGTGCCGGGGTGCTCGGCGGTCTCACCGCCGATGAGGGCACAGCCTGCACGCACACAGCCCTCGGCCACACCGGAGACAAGGGACGCCACCTTCTCGGGGTCGTTTTTGCCGATGGCGATATAGTCGAGGAAAAACAGGGGCTTTGCGCCACAGCAGACGATGTCGTTGACACACATGGCCACGCAGTCGATGCCCACGGTGTCGTGCCTGTCCATGAGCTGGGCGATGCGCTGCTTGGTGCCGACGCCGTCCGTGCCGGAGACCAGCACCGGCTCCTTCATGCCCGCGAAGCTCGGGGTGAACAGGCCGCCGAAGCCGCCGATGTCGGACACCACGCCGGGGATCAGGGTGCGCTCCACGTGCTTTTTCATGAGTCTCACGCCCTCATAGCCGGCTTCGATATTGACGCCGGCGGCGGCGTAAGACGCGGAATGCGACTTGGTCATTTCTTATTCCTTTCCTGTCCAGCAGTAGGTACAGATTTTATCTCGGTCGATGCCGATGGCCTCGAGCAGGCCGTCCAGGGACTGATAGCCGAGAGAGTCAAAGCCGAACTCCTCGCATATAGCGTGCAGCAGGCACTGGCCTCGCTCGGTGGAGGAGTCGCTGTATTCCTCCAGATGCTTGAGCCCCGCCTCGCCCTCCAGCTTTTGCACCATGCGGCGGGCAAGCAAATCCCGGTCATTGTTGCTGCGGGAGAAGGCCAGGTACTTGCAGGCATACATGATGGGCGGGCAGGCTGAGCGCATGTGCACCTCGGCCGCGCCGGACTCAAAGAGGAAATCCACCGTGCCCTGGAGTTGGGTGCCGCGGACGATGGAGTCGTCCACGAACAGGAGCTTTTTGTCCTCAATCAGTTCCGGAACAGGGATCTGTTTCATCTTCGCCACCTGATCACGGACATCCTGGTTGGCTGGCATGAAGGAGCGCGGCCAGGTGGGCGTATACTTGACGAAGGGGCGGGCAAAGCGGCCGCCGCTTTCGTTTGCATAGCCTATGGCGTGGGGAAGGCCGGAGTCCGGCACCCCCGCCACATAGTCTACCTCCGGCATGGTGCCGGCGGCCTTCTCGTTGCGTGCCATGATCTCACCGTTGCGGTAGCGCATGAGCTCCACGTTCACGCCCTCGTAGTTGGAGTTGGGGTAGCCGTAGTAGGTCCAGAGGAAGGCGCAGATCTTCATGTTGTCGGTGGGGGGCGACAGGGTCTCGAAGCCCTCCGCCGTGATGCGCACGATCTCCTGCGGGCCCAGCTCGTGGACGTTGTGGTAACCCAGCTTGCGATAGGCGAAGGATTCAAAGGCCACACAGTGGCCGTCCCTGTCCGCGCCGACGAGCACCGGGAGCCTGCCGAAGCGGTCGCGGGCCGCGATGATGCAGCCGTCAGCCGTCATGAGCAGAATGGTCATGGAACCGTCAATGAGCCGCTGAGCATTCAGGATGCCGTCGGTCAGCGTCTCACGCTCATTGATGAGAGCAGCGACCAGCTCCGTCATGTTGACCTTGCCGGAGCTCATGGCCATGAACTGGTGGCCGTGGTCGGAGAAGTAGGTCTCCACCAGTTCCTCGGCATTGTTGATCTGGCCCACGGTAGTGATGGCGTAGATGCCGAGATGGGAGCGCACCAGCAGCGGCTGGGGGTCGGAGTCGCTGATGCAGCCGATGCCGCTGGTGCCCTTGAAGTCGGCCAAGTCCTTTTCAAAGCGGGTGCGGAAGGGGGTATTGGCGATGGAGTGGATCTGCCGGCGGAAGCCCTCCTCCTCATTCCAGATCGCCATGCCCGCATTTCGGGTGCCGAGATGGCTGTGATAATCGGTGCCGAAGAAAACGTCGAGCACCACGTCGCGCCGGGAAACGGCGCCGAAGAAGCCGCCCATTAGGCAAAGAAGAGGCGGGAGAGGGTCATCGGGTCAACGTACTCCCCGTCCTTGTAAACGCGCATATTGCCGGAAGCGATCTCATCGATGAGCATGACCTGTCCGTCAGCGTCGTAGCCGTACTCAAACTTGATGTCGTAGAGGACCATGCCGCGGGCCTTCATCTCGTCGGCCACGATCTGAGTGATCTCCTGTGTCATGCGCTTGATCTCGTCGTACTGTTCGCCGGTCATGACGCCGAGGACAATGAGACCGTCCTTCGTGACCAAAGGATCGCCCTTCTCATCATTTTTGAAGGTCATCTCCACGTAGGCGGGCAGGTCGGTGCCGGGCTCGATGTAGTCACCGTAGCGGCGGATGAAGGAGCCGACGGCCTTATGGCGGCAGATGACCTCGAGGCCCTTGCCGAAGACCTTGGCGGGGAGAACTTCCATGGTGGTGTCGTTCAGGTCGGCGCTGACATAGTGGGTGCGGATACCGGCGGCGTTGATCTTCTCAAAGAAGTAGATGGACATGCGCAGGTTCACGTCGCCCACGCCGTCGATGGTCAGGCCGACGGAGTTCTCGCCCGGATCAAACACGCCGTCCTTGCCGGTGCAGTCGTCCTTGAACTTGAGCAGATAGTTGCCGTTTTCGAGGGCGTAAACGTTCTTGGTCTTTCCGGTGTATACGAGTTTCTTTTCCATGGTGATTGTCTCCTTTATAGATATTTTGTTTTTTTACAGTCTCGCTGCGATCCCGGCGTCCTTTGCCAGAACCGCTTCGGTGTCGGCCTTGCGCTTGGCGGCAAGGCGCGCGGCGAGCTCCGCGTCCTCTACCGCCAGAATCTCGGCAGCCAGCAGGGCGGCATTTGCGCCGTTATTAATGCCGACCGTTGCCACCGGGATACCGGAGGGCATCTGCACGGTGGATAAAAGCGCGTCCATGCCGTCGAGTGCCGGGCCCTTGCAGGGGATGCCGATGACGGGAAGGGTGGTGTTTGCGGCGATGGCCCCCGCAAGGTGCGCCGCCATGCCGGCCGCGGCGAGGATGACGCCGAAGCCGTTTGCTCTCGCGTTTACGGCGAAGTCCCGCGCCTCCTCCGGGGTGCGGTGGGCGGAGTAGACATGGGCCTCAAAGGGGATGTTCAGCTCCTTGAGGATCTTTACTGCTTTCTCGATCACGGGCAGGTCGCTGTCGCTGCCCATTACGATTCCGACTTTTTTCATGATGTTCTCCCCTCTCAGTTTGCCTTCGTCTCGCAGTAGAGGCAGCGGTAAACTTTATTCTTTCTGTCTGTGAGCTTCACCACATGCTTGAGCTCCTGCTCGGTGGAGGTGATGCAGCGGGGGTTTTTGCAGAAGATGACGTTGGTGAGCGTCTCGGGCATGTCGATGCTGCGCTTCTCCACGAGCTTTCCGTCGCGGATGATGTTGACGCTGGCGCCGGGATCGACATAGCCGATCACGTCCAGATTCACGGGAATGTCGGCGTCGATCTTGATGATGTCCTTTTTTCCGTTTTTGTGGCTTACGGCGTTTTTGATAATGGCCACCGAACAGTCGAGCTTTTCAAGGCCCAGCAGATCATAGAGCTTCATGGCCCGCCCGGCGGTGATGTGGTCGATGACAATGCCGTTTTGTATGGAATCAATATTCACAGTCTGCCCGCCTCCTTCAAGAGCTTTAAGATCAGTGCCATGCGCATGTATTTGCCGTAGAGCACCTGCTTGAAATAGCAGGCGCGGGGATCGTCGTCGATAGCCACACTGATTTCATTGACGCGGGGCAGCGGGTGCAGGATGCTCAGGTCTTCCTTCGCGTTCCATAGTCTGTCCGGCGTGAGGATATAGCTGTCCTTGAGGCGCAGATAATCCTCTTCATTGAAGAAGCGCTCGCGCTGAACGCGGGTCATATAGAGGATATCCAGATCGGGCATGACCGATTCGAGATCGGTGGTCTGCACATAGGGGATATTGTTTGCGGCCAACACGTCCTTTTTGACGTAGCTGGGGAGCTTCAGTTCCTCCGGGGAGATGAGCACCACTTTGATGCCCTCATAGCGGGACAGGGCATTGATGAGCGAGTGCACCGTGCGGCCGAATTTGAGGTCGCCGCAGAAACCCACAGTCAGGTTGTCGAGCCGTCCTTTTTCGCGGTAGATGGTCAGCAGATCCGCCAGCGTCTGGGTGGGGTGGTTATGGCCGCCGTCGCCGGCGTTGATGACGGGGATGCTCGCGTTCATTGCCGCCACCAGCGGTGCGCCCTCTTTGGGGTGGCGCATAGCAATAATATCGGCATAGCAGGAGATGACGCGGGCGGTGTCCGCCACGCTCTCGCCCTTGGCAGCCGAGGAGCTTTTCGCTTCGGCAAAGCCGATGACGTTGCCGCCCAGCTCGTACATGGCGGCCTCAAAGCTCAGGCGCGTGCGGGTGGAGGGCTCAAAGAACAGTGTCGCCAGCTTCTTGCCCCGGCAGCGCTCGCTGTATGCCTCGGGTCGGGCAATGATGTCGTTTGCGGTGTCGATGAGCTCCTGCAGCTCTTCCACCGAAAAGTCCAGAATGTCAATAAGGCTTCTCATGCTTCTGTCCCCCCGATCCAGCTCTCGTCCGAGGGATTGTCCCGGAATTTGATCAGCCGTGCCACGTCCTCGGGACGGATGTAGCCCTCCTCGGCGGCAACAGCGGCGATGGTGTCAAAGTCAGTCAGCGAGTGGTTTTCCACCTGATCTGCAGCCAGACGCTCCAGGCCCTTCTTCATGCCGTAGGTGAAGATGCTGACCACACCGAGGACATCCGCTCCCGCGCTGCGCAGCACATTCACCACTTCGAGCACGCTTCCCCCGGTAGAAATGAGGTCCTCCACCACCACGACTTTCTGGCCCTTCTCGAGCTTCCCCTCAATCTGGTTCTGCCGTCCGTGGTCCTTGGCGCCGGAGCGCACATAGCCCATCGGGAGATTCATCAGATGGGCGGTGATGGCGGCATGGGCGATGCCCGCGGTGGAGGTGCCCATGAGGACTTCTGCTTCGGGGTAGTATTCTTTGATCAGCGCGGCGAGGCCGTTCTCCACATCGTTCCGTACCTCCGGCGCGGTGAGGGTCAGGCGGTTGTCGCAGTAAACGGGGCTCTTGATGCCGCTTGCCCAGGTGAAGGGCTCGTCCGGCCGGAAGAAAACGGCCCCGATTTTCAAGAGATCCTTTGCGATCAGTTTCTTCATCCCACAAACTCCTTTACACATCTGCGATAGGCTTCCACCGGGTCAGCCGCCTTGGTGATGGGTCTGCCCACCACGATATAGTCGGAACCCAATTCCTTGGCCTGGGCCGGGGTAGTGACGCGCTTCTGGTCCCCTACTTCCCCGTCGGCAAATCGGACGCCGGGGGTTACGGTGAGAAAGCCCGCGCCGCATTTTTCGTGCACCTTGCCGGCTTCGAGGGGCGAGCACACCACGCCGTCCAGCCCGGATGCCGCCGCATTGCGGGCGTAGCACATGACCACCTCGTCCAGAGGGCGGCCGATCAGCAGCTCGCTTCTCATGGTCTGCTCATCGGTGCTGGTGAGCTGCGTGACCGCGATCAGCAGCGGCCTTGTACCGTCGGGCCTCGTCAGGCCCTCAAGGGCGGCGCGCATCATGGCGGCGGTGCCTGCTGCGTGGAGGTTCACGATGTCGACATCCAGGTTAGACAGCACGCGCATGGCCTTGCCCACGGTGTTGGGGATGTCGTGAAGCTTGAGATCGAGGAAAATCTTGTGCCCCCGTGTTTTTATGTCCCGCACGATCTGCGGGCCTTCGGCGTAGAAAAGCTCCATGCCGATTTTGACGAAGGGCTTTTCCTCCGTGAATTTGTCGAGGAAGGCGAAGGTCTCCGCCGCGCTCGAGAAATCGCAGGCTACGATCACGTCTTTTCCCATCTGTGGGCACCTCCGATGATTTCAGATAGTTTGTTGATTCCATAGCGCTCCATGGCTGCGGGGAGCGCCTGTATGATGTTCCGGCAGGCAAAGGGGTCCACCAGGTTGGCAGCGCCCACCTGAACGGCTGTCGCTCCGGCAAGCATCATTTCGATCACGTCCTCCGCGCTCGAAACGCCGCCGAGACCGATGATCGGGATCTTCACCGCCTCATACACCTGCCACACCATGCGCAGGGCCAAGGGGAAGATCGCGGGGCCGGAGAGACCGCCGGTGACATTTGCCAGCACCGGGCGGCGGGTCTTGAGGTCAATACGCATGCTCATGACGGTATTGATAAGGCTCACCGCGTCGGCGCCCGCGTCCTCGCAGGCTCTGGCGATGGACACGATGTCCGTCACATTCGGCGAGAGCTTCACGATCACGGGCTTTGTGGTCACGGTCTTGACCGCCCGCGTTACTTCGGCGGCAGCTTTGGGGGCGGTGCCGAAGCTCATCCCGCCGCCGTGGACATTGGGGCAGCTGATGTTGACCTCCAGCCAGCCCACCTGGGGCTGCGCGTCCAGTCGGCGGCAGACCTCCGCATATTCCGAAACGGAAAAGCCGCTGACATTGGCGATCACAGCCTTATGAAATGCTTTTGCAAGCTTCGGCAACTCTTCGCTGATGACCGCGTCCACGCCCGGGTTTTGCAGGCCCACGGCGTTGAGCATGCCCGCGTTCCCCTCTGCGATGCGGGGAAGCTTATTTCCCGCGCGGGGCTCAAGGGTCGTCCCCTTGAAGGAGAACGTGCCAAGGCAATTGATGTCGTAGATTTCCGCGAATTCGTACCCGTAGCCGAAGGTGCCGGAGGCGGGGATCACGGGGTTTGTGAGTTCGATCCCGCAGAGATTGACGTTCAGGCTTCCCATAGTACCTCCTCGCGGTCCAGCACCGGGCCGTCCTTGCAGATGCGCTTGAGGCCGTTTTGGGTCTTCACGGTGCAGCCCATGCAGGCCCCAAAGCCGCAGCCCATGCGCTTGTCAAAGCTCAATTGTCCGGGCTTGTCGGTGGCAGAGAACACGGCCTTCATCATGGCCTCCGGCCCGCAGGTGTAAAAGCCGGTGTGGGGGCGGTTCATGGCGTCGGTGACAAAGCCTTTCACGCCACGGCTGCCGTCGACAGTCGTCACAATGGTCTCAATGCCGAGGGTATGAAATTTGTCCTCGTAAAACACGTCCTCCGCGGTATTGAAGCCCAGCAGCGCAGTGGGGCGTTTGCCCTGTTTGATAAGCTCCTTTGCCAGCCAGTAGAGCGGCGACACGCCCGTTCCGCCGCCGATGAGCAGCGGTGCGTCCCCGCAGGCATTCAAATCAAAGCCATTGCCGAGGCCTGTGAGCACGTCGACCTTTGAATGGCATTCAAGCGTCCCAAGTTTCCCTGTTCCCTTCCCCACCGATTCAAACAGGACGGTGAAGTTGTCGCTGGCCCGGTCACATACCGAGAAGGGGCGGCGCAGGTACAGGCCGTCCAGCCTGAGCTGGACAAACTGGCCCGGCTTCTCGATCGCTGAAACGTCGCCTCTGAGTACCAGGCGCGAGACCTTCCCTGTGAGGGATTTATTCTCGGCGACGGTGAAGATTCCCTGCTTCATATCAGGAATTGATGGTGGAGACGGTGATGGTGGTCTCCTCCAACACATCCAGCAGGACACGCACGGTGTCGAGGGAAGTGAAGATCGTCACGTTGTTCTCGGTGGCGCACATGCGGATGGCGACGCCGTCCTCAAAGTGCTTGTCGCGTCTGATGGCGCGGGTGTTGATGATGTAGCTGACATATCCCGCACGGATGGAATCCAGGATTTCCTCGCTGCCCTCGCTGATCTTGCGGCGTACACGGGTGCGGATGCCATGCTCCTTCAAAAACTTCGCCGTGCCGACGGTGGCCTCAACGTTGAAGCCCATGTCGTAGAAGCGGCGCACCAGGGGTAGTGCCTCTTCCTTGTCCTCATCGGCCAGCGTCACGAAAACCGTGCCGTAGTTCTGAAGCTTCATGCCCGAGGCCTGCAGGGCCTTGTACATAGCGCGGGAGAGCTTGTCGTCGTAGCCGATGGCCTCGCCGGTGGATTTCATCTCCGGGCTGAGGTAGGCGTCCAGGCCCTTGATCTTGTTCCAGGAGAAGACGGGTACTTTCACATAATGGCGCTTCTTTTCCTCGGGGTAGAGGTCGAAGATGCCCTGCTCCTTGAGGCTCTTGCCCATGATGACCTCGGTGGCGATGTCAGCGAGCGACCAGCCGGTGGCTTTGGACAGGAAGGGCACCGTGCGGGAGGAACGGGGATTGACCTCAATGATATAGACGTTTTCTTCCTTATCCACAATGAACTGGATATTGAACAGGCCGATGATGCCGATGCCGAGACCCAGCTTTTTGGCGTACTGGAGGATAATGCCCTTGACCTTGTTGGAGATGGAGAAAGAAGGGTAGACGCTGATGGAGTCACCGGAGTGAACGCCGGTGCGCTCGACCAGTTCCATGATGCCGGGGACGAACACGTCCCGCCCGTCGCAGATGGCATCGACCTCGACCTCGCGGCCCATGATGTACTTATCCACCAGCACGGGCTTGTCCCCGTCAATTTCCACGGCGGTCTTGAGGTAGTGGCGCAGCATGTCTTCGTTTGCGACGATCTCCATCGCCCTGCCTCCGAGGACGAAGCTCGGGCGCACGAGCACAGGGTAGCCGATGCGGTTTGCAGCCGCGATGCCGTCCTCTATATTGGTGACGGCGGTGCCGGTGGGCTGGGGGATATTGAGCTCGAGCAGAATCTTTTCGAAGCTGTCGCGGTTTTCCGCCCGCTCGATGGCGGCGCAGTCGGTGCCCACGATCTGCACGCCGCGCTCCATGAGGGGCTGGGCAAGGTTGATGGCCGTCTGTCCGCCGAGAGAGGCGATGACGCCCTCGGGATTTTCAAAGTCCAGGATCGCCATGACATGCTCCGGCGTCAGGGGTTCAAAGTACAGCTTGTCGCCGGTGGTGTAGTCGGTGGAGACCGTCTCGGGATTGTTGTTGATGATGATGGCCTCATAGCCGTTGCGCTTGATGGTCTGTACCGCGTGAACGGTGGAGTAGTCAAACTCCACACCCTGCCCGATGCGGATGGGGCCGGCGCCCAGGACCACCAGCTTTTTCTTCTCCGTGAGGCGGGAGTCGTTCTCGCCCGAGTAGGAGGAGTAGAGATAGGCGATATACTTGCCGGTGTGCAGGGTGTCCACCATGCGGAATACCGGGGTGATGCCGAGTTTTTTGCGGCGCTCGTAAATCTCCGTCTCACTGAGATTCCAGAGCCGCGCGACGCACTTATCGGAGAAGCCCATCTTCTTGGCATCTTTCAGCAGTTCCACATCGTTGACGCGGGACTTGAGCATCCGCTCCATGTCCACGATCTTCTGAAAGGATTCCAGAAACAGCTCCGTGATCATGGTGATCTCATGGAGCTTTTTGATGGACACGCCGCGGCGCAGCAGCTCGAATACGGCGAAAACGCCGTCGTGGCGGAATTCGGTGAGATACTGCATCAGCTCGTCGTCGGTCCATGCATTGAACTTCGGCATATAGAAGTGATCCACGCCGGTCTCCAGCGAGCACACGGACTTGAGCAGGCATTCCTCCAGATTGGAGCCGATGCCCATGACCTCGCCGGTGGCCTTCATCTGGGTGCCGAGGGTGTTGGGTGCGGAGGTGAATTTATCGAAGGGGAAGCGCGGGAACTTGGCGACGATATAGTCAAGGCTCGGCTCCATGGCGGCGCTGCCGCCGGCGACGGGGATCTCCTCGAGCGCCATGCCGAGGGCGATCTTCGCCGTGACGCGGGCAATGGGGTAGCCGCTGGCCTTGGAGGCAAGGGCCGAGGAACGGGATACGCGGGGGTTTACCTCAATGAGGTAATACTCGCTGCTGGTGGGATTGAGCGCAAACTGTACATTGCAGCCGCCCTCGATCTTGAGCTCGCGGATGATCTTGATGGCCGAATCGTTCAGCATTTTGAGATCGTGGTCGTTGAGGGACAGGATGGGGGCCACGACGATGGAGTCGCCGGTGTGGACGCCCACGGGGTCCACGTTTTCCATGCCGCAGATGGTGATGGCGCGGTCGTTGGAGTCGCGCATGACCTCGAACTCGATCTCCTTGTAGCCCTTGACGCTCTTCTCAATGAGCACCTGATGCACCGGGGAGAGGCGGAAGGCGTTGACGCCGATCTCCTCAAGCTCCTGCTCATTGTTGGCAAAGCCGCCGCCCGTGCCGCCGAGAGTGAAAGCGGGGCGCAGAACCACCGGGTAACCGATGCGTTCTGCCGCGGCTCGGGCTTCTTCCAGATTGTAGGTTATCTCGGAGGGGATGACGGGCTCACCGATGGACTGGCACATCTCCTTAAAAAGCTCGCGGTCCTCGGCGCGCTCGATGCTCTCGCTGCTGGTGCCGAGAAGCTTGACGCCGCACTCGCGAAGAATACCCTTGCGCTCAAGCTGCATGGCAAGGTTCAGGCCCGTCTGTCCGCCGATGCCGGGGACGATGGCGTCCGGGCGCTCGTAACGCAGGATCTTGGCCACGTAGTCCAGGGTCAGCGGCTCCATGTACACCTTGTCGGCGATGGAGGTATCCGTCATGATGGTGGCGGGGTTGGAGTTTACCAGCACCACCTCATAGCCCTCTTCCTTAAGGGCCAGGCAGGCCTGGGTGCCCGCGTAGTCAAATTCCGCCGCCTGGCCGATGACAATGGGGCCGGAGCCGATGATCAGTACCTTTTTGATGTCCGTTCTTTTCGCCATGTTCAAACTCCTTCATAAACCACTTGTCCCCCGTACGCCGTCAGCAGACACTTGCCGTAAACCGAACGGCCGGTGAAGGGAGTCGCTTTGCCCTTGGACAGAAAGTCCTTGGGGTCGATTGTATATCCCGCATCAAGGTCCCAGACGGAAAAATCGTTCCCCAGCGGGATTTGAAACCGCTCACGCGGATTGTATACCAATAGTTTTGATAATGCTTCCATGGAGAGGATGCCCGTTTTGACAAGCTTTGTGTACAAAAGCGGGAAGGCAGTCTCGATTCCCACGATGCCGAAGGCGCTGCTCCGGAGCCCCTTGCTCTTTTCCTCCGCGCTGTGAGGGGCGTGATCGGTGGCGACCATGTCGATGGTGCCGTCAAGCACGCCGTCGAGCAGGGCCTCCCGATCCTCTTTCGCGCGCAGGGGCGGGTTCATCTTGAAGCGCCCGTCCTCCTCGAGATCGTTTTCATCCAGCAGCAGATAGTGCGGCGCGGTCTCGCAGGTGACGTTGATGCCGCTTTTCTTTGCTTCGCGGATAAGGGCGACGCTCTCTTTTGTGGAGATGTGACACACATGGTAGGCACAGCCGGTCTCTTTGGCAAGGCGAAGATCGCGCTCGATCTGCCGCCACTCGCTCTCGCTGCAGATGCCCCTGTGCCCATGTGCTGCGGCGTAGGCCCCGTCGTGGATGTACCCGCCGTGAAGCAGGCTGTTGTCCTCACAGTGGGCGACGATCAGCTTGCCGAGGGCCTTGGCTCTTGCCATCGCCTCGCGCATCATATCCTCCGACTGGACGCCGTGCCCGTCGTCCGAGAAGGCGATCACATGCGGGGCCAGTGCCTCCAGGTCTGCGAGTTTTTCCCCCGCCTGGTTCAGGGTGATGGCAGCATAGGGGTACACCGCTATGCAGGCGTCGCGCCCGATGATCTCCTGCTGCAGGGCGAGATGTTCCGGATTGTCACACACCGGCTTGAGATTCGGCATGGTGCACACCGCTGTATAACCGCCGCGGGCCGCCGCTTTACTTCCAGTTTTTATAGTTTCTTTATAAGAAAAGCCCGGTTCGCGCAGGTGCACATGCACATCGCAGAATCCGGGCAGAAGTGTGTATTTTTCGTTGTTCAGGCGGGTATAATCCGCGCTCGTATTCAAAGCGCAGTAAAGGCTTTTGTCCATACATCCGATCGTCTTCACACGGTCAAACACGATCATACGCGCACCCTCCCTGAAAAGCAAAAATCTTACCGAGAACCGGTAAGACAACAGTTCCAAAGCCTGTGCCGAAAGCGCACACAAGCCCCTTTATCATGCCTTGCCGATCTCTCAGGATCGCCTTAAAGTTTGCGTTATTATAACGGCAAAACGCGGTTTTCGTCAATCGGCGAAATAGACAGAAAACGCGCTCGCCTCGGAGTCAATTTCTGTCAAGCCGCGTTGCAATCGAAAGGCATCTGTGATATGATACAAATAAACCGAATAAGGAGGAAACACAATGAGCGAAAATATCATATACTGCTACTCCGGCTCCGGCCACTGCCTGAACATGGCAAAGAGCATCGCGTCTTATCTGGGTGACACGGACATCGTCATGATGCGCGCCTTCCCCGTCAAAACCGACGCCACCGAGGCAAAGCGCGTGGGCTTCGTGTTCCCCTGCTACGGCGGCGGTCTGCCCGGTCATGTGGAGGAATACATCAAGGCCATCAAAATTGCGCCGGGCGCCTACAAGTTTGCGGTCGAGCAATTTGCGGGCTACATGGGCTGCGGCCTGCATAAGATTGACGAGATCGTGGGGCTTGACTACTGGAACTATATCTCCAACCACTCCACCTGCATCTGGCTCATGCCGCATGGTCTGTGCTTCCCGCCCACGTCGAAGGAGAAGGCGCAGGAACGCATCGACCGCAAGGCCATGGAGGTCGGCGCCGCGGTCATGGCGATGAAGAAGAGCGAGAAGAAGCCGCCGGAGAAAGCTGTCTTCGCCCTTGAGAGCAAGACCTTCTCGCAGCTCCATCCCAAGCGCACCAAGAAGTTCACCGTCAGCGACGCCTGCATCGGTTGCGGCACCTGCGCGCGGGTATGTCCCCAGGGCAACATCAAGCTCGAAAACAGGAAGCCGACCTTCGGCACCAACTGCATCGGCTGTCTGAGCTGCCTGCAGTTCTGCCCGAAGGAGGCCATCAATATGGGCAAGATCACCGAAAAGCGCGAGCGCTTCCCCAACCCAAGCGTCAAGGCAAGCGATCTGACGCAGGGCATCATTCATATCGACTGATTTTGAAAATGGGACTGTCTCTCAGGACAGCCCCATTTTTTATAAAAAACACAATTGCAAAGTGCCTTTTCGCGTGTTATGCTGTGCATCGTATCAACATACAGAGGCGATGCGTTATGACAAAAGAGCGTCTTCGGGAAAACCGCTCAACCGGAGCGATCATTTTAAATATGCTGCTTGCGGCGATCAGTCTGTTCCTTAACGGTTTCGGCGTATACCTGACCATCCAGGCCAACATCGGTGCCGGGCCGTGGGATGTGCTGAACCTTGGCATGTCAAAGACCTTCGGCATCCTCTACGGGACGGCCTCCATCGCCGTGTCTCTGACGATCCTTGTGATCGACATTCTGCTCAGGGAGCCCATCGGCATTGCCATGTTTATAGACGCCATTGTGGTGGGCAAGGCGGTGGACTTCTTCAACCATATCGACGCCGTTCCTGCCCGCACCTCGCTTTGGGCAGGGATCCCCGTGATGCTCCTGGGCCTTGTCATCATGGCCTATACCCAGTACACCTACATGATCGCCTCCCTCGGCTGCGGCCCGCGCGATACGCTGTTGGTGGGGCTTGCCAAACGGGTTAAGCGCATTCCCATCGGCGCGGTAAGCATTGCGCTTTTGAGTACCGCGACGCTCATCGGCTGGCTCTTGGGCGGCCCGGTCGGGATCGGGACGCTGATCTGTGCTTTCTGCACGGGTCCCATTATGCAGACTGCCTTCACGACCGTACACTTTGACGCCACCCGGGTGCATCACCAGCGGCTTCAGGATTCGTTCAGGGTCCTCACGGCGCGATGACGCAGCAGGATCTTGAGCGCGCCGTATGCGCGGTGATCTGTCAGGCGGACGGCATCCGGGCACGGGAGATTGCGGAAAAACTGAGATTCGAGCGCAAAACTGTCAATCAAATCCTGTACTCCTCCCCGCTGATGAAGGAGCTCTGCTGGCAGGACCGGGACTACCGATGGCACGGTCTGGTGATACAGGCCCGGCCCCATGTCGGCCTGCAGGAGCTCGCCGGGTACTATGCAAACGTATCGGATTTTCTGAGGCTGTCGGAAGCGGAGTGGCTCGACGCGCTGACTGAGGGCTGCACCAATATCGGGCGTAACCTCAACGACACGCGCGGGCTCATCCATTCCTTCCGCGACTGCAGGGAGACAGTGCTGCATCTGTTCGATGATCTGCTGGAGCTTCTGGGCGAGTCCTGTCTGGACTGGGAGATTGCCTTTGAGCTTCGGCTCAAACGCTCGCGCTATGTGAGGATCTATGCGGATGTGCTGATCATCACGGAAGACCGCGTATTCTCCCTGGAATTTAAAATGAAGGACACAATCGACCCGGACGAGGTGCTGCAGGCGGCAAAATATGCACCGTTTCTTGAAATCGTCTTTGGGCCGAAATATGAGATCATCCCCGTGCTGGTTTTGACCAAGGCGGCAGAGCGCTTTGACTTTGTCCCCATCGGACGAAGCGACATGGTGCTGCCCGTCTGCTCGGGGGATATGCTTTTCAGCGTGTTCGACGAATATATCGGTTTTTTGAATTAAAATCAGCGGTCTTCACCATTTGGGTGAAAACCGCTGATTTCATATTGCGTATTGTTATTCCTCTTCCACGTCCAGCTCGAGCCCCAGCTCCCGGGGGCGGAAGCGCGGGCAGACATTCTCCGACACCTTGATGACGGAGGCTGCCAGACGCGTGCCGATTTCGACGGCCTCGCGCATGCTCTTGCCGTAGGTGAGACCGATGGAGGCCCCGGCACAGAAGGCGTCGCCCGCACCGGTGGTGTCGCGCACTTTCACGTGCTCTGCCGGGAAGTAGCCCACTTCACCGCTGCGGCTGGCATAGACGGAGCCGCGGCTGCCCATGGTAACAATGATGGCGGGGATATTCGCGCTTTCGAGCCGGGCCGGAAGATCAGCGCACAGATCCTCGGGTGTGACGTTGGAGTAATCCGTCACGAAGAGGATGCCAGCCTCGGCCTGGTTGCAGACAAAGCAGTCCAGGCGCTGGAGAAGGTCGCGCCGCTCGGAGGCAATGCCCATGTTGGCAACCACCCCGTAGACGGGTACGCCGTATTTTTCCGTAAGGTCAAGGGTGCGCTTGACGATGTCCTTGCCGATGTCGACCTCGATGACCACACTGTCGGCGTTTTTGAAGATCTCGTCACCCTTTTCGTCCAGGATATCGCAGATGTGGCTTAAATCCGGGCGCTGGGAAATGGAGCCCGCAAGATCGCCCGTCTGGTCGAAGACCGCAAGCCACATGCCCATCCCGTTCGGCACGGCGCGGATATAGTCGGTGTTTACCTTATGGCGGCGCAGCTTGCGCAGGACCTCTTCACCCTGAGCGGAGTTGTCCACGAGGCTCACAAAGGTGGGGCGCAGCTCCACATTCGCAATATCCTCGGCCACATTGCGGCCCACGCCGCCATGGACAAATTTGATTTCCCCGGCGTTGCGTCCGGTGGGGAGATACAGATCCTCCGGAAAGCCCTTCACATCCACAAACACCGCGCCGACAACCACGATTGCCATAAGCGTCCTCCTTCTGCCCAAGGGCTGGAATATTTTTGTTTTCCTAACTATAAAAAGAATGTTAACTTTTGTCAAGGCATATTGAAAACCATTTTCTTTTTTAGGTAATTGTGCTACAATCCAATCAAATATGTTTTCAGGAGGCATCATCATGTCTGTTACTGTCCGCCCCTTCGGTTCCATTTCCACCGGAGAAGAGGTCAAAGCCTATACCATTACCAACGACGGCGGCGCAAGCTGCACACTGCTCGACTACGGTGCGATCATCCAGGCCATCTGTGTCCCCAACAAGGACGGCGGTTTGACCGACGTGGTGCTCGGCTACGATACGGCGGCAGGCTATGAGACCGGCCGCGGCCACCTTGGCGGCATGATCGGCCGTGTTGCCAACCGCATAGGCGGCGCGCGCTTTTCCTTAAACGGCAAGGAGTACCCGCTTGAAAAGAACAACGGCAACAACTGCCTGCACGGCGGTTCAAGAAGCTATGACCGCTATATGTGGAACGCCGAGATCGAGGACGAAAACAGCGTGCGCTTTTCCCGCCTCAGCCCCGATGGAGAGCAGGGTTTCCCCGGCAATCTGGAGGTCTCTGTGACCTATCGCCTTGAGACCGCAGACGACGGAGACGTCGTTTTCTACATGATCTATGAGGCCGAGTCTGATGCTGACACCCTCTTCGCCCCGACCAACCACAGCTATTTTGACCTCTCCGGCTGCGGCAAGGCCATGGAGCAAACGCTCATCCTCAATGCCACCTCCTGCCTGCCCCTGACTCCGGGCACCGTGCCCAACGGAAAAATCGTGCCCGTCGCCGGTACGCCCTTTGACTTTACTACGGAAAAGCCCATCGGCCGGGATATCGGCGCGGACGATGAACAGCTCAAATTGGCAAACGGCTATGACCACAACTTCTGCCTCGGCAGCAAGCCCTACGCAGCCGAACTCTACAGCGCCGAGACCGGCATCCGCATGGCGGTGTTCACCGATATGCCCGGCGTGCAGGTCTACACCGCAAACGGCCTCGGCGAGCAGGTGGGGAAGGGCGGCGTGATGACCCACAACCGCGGCGCCATTTGCCTTGAAACCCAGCTCTGGCCCGATGCCATGAATCACTGGGGCTTTCCGTCCCCCGTGCTTCACGCGGGCGAAAAGTGCGGCAGCTTCACCAGTCACCTGTTCAGGGTTGAAAAGTAAACTGAAACAGATAGAGGCGATCATATGGATAACAAAAGACCTCACAGCAGAGAAAAGCGCGTAGGCCGGGGTTCTGTCAACGCGCAGAGCGGACAGCAGGTAAACTTCGGCGGCCCTGTCGGCGGCGGCAGTCAGAACGGCAGGTCCGGCCAGACGCCGGGCGGCCCCCGGCGTTCCCGCGGCCCGCAGCGGGCGGGCGGCGGTCTCGGCATCGGCGGTATCATCGCTGTGCTGCTTTTGCTGTTCCTGCGCGGCGGGGGCGGCAGCGATGTACAGAGTACGCCTGTCACCACACCGCGCCCCACATCCTATGTCACCGCTGCGCCGGCCCATACCCTCCCCCCGCAGAGCGAAGGACTCCAGTCCATTGACGATGCGAACATGATGTTCTCGTCTGACGACATGGGCGACTGGGCCGATCTCTTCGGTTCCCTCTTTGGCTATGGCGACAGCTACTCCGGCACGAACCCGACCGGCAGCTCCACAGGCGGCAGCGGCCTGCTGCAGGATCTGCCCGGCGTCATGACCACGCCTGCGCCGACGGCCACGCCCAAACCCAAGACGACGCCGAAGCCTACCGCGACCGCCGCACCTGTTGCGGCAAGCACGCGCGGCAAGTACGTCACACCTCTCGGCGGCGGGCGCGACACGGTCACGGTCATGATCTACATGTGCGGTACGGATCTTGAGTCCAAGTACGGCATGGCGACCTCAGACTTGACCGAAATGGTGAAGGCCAATCTCTCCGACAAGGTCAACGTCATTGTGGAGACCGGCGGCTGCAAGAGCTGGAAAAACAGCATTGTCTCGAGTTCTGTAAACCAGGTCTACCGCGTGCACAGCGACGGCCTTGAGCGGCTTGAGGATCGCTTTGGCAATGCCGCCATGACCGATCCGGGCAATCTCACCAAGTTCATCCAGTACTGCGCGAAAAACTACCCTGCCAACCGCAATGTGCTCATTCTCTGGGACCACGGCGGCGGCTCCATCAGCGGCTACGGCTACGATGAAAAGAGCGGCGGGCGTTCTTCCATGACCCTGCCGCAGATCGACAAGGCTTTGGGTGATGCGGGCGTCACCTTTGACTGGATCGGCTACGATGCCTGCCTCATGTCGACGCTGGAAACCGCGCTGGTCTCCGCCAAGTACGCCGACTACCTCATCGCCTCCGAGGAGGTGGAGCCCGGCACCGGCTGGTACTATACCGACTGGCTCAACGCCATCTCGAAGAACACTTCTCTCGCCACCGAGTCCCTGGGCAAGACCCTCATCGACAGCTATGTCACTGCCTGCCGCGCCAAGTCCTATAACGCACAGGTGACGCTGGCCATGACGGATCTTGCAATGCTGCAGAGCAAAATGCCCGCGGCCTTCCGCGATTTCTCTGTGTCCACCAACAGCCTCATCTCCGGCGACGCCTACAAGCAGGTCTCCAACGCCCGCGCGGGCGCACGGCAGTTTGCCCAGTCCACGCGCATCAACCAGGTCGACCTTGCCGACCTCGCCCTGCGCATCGGCTCCGCCGAGGGCAGGCAGCTTGCCCAGACCATTCAGGACTGCGTCAAGTATAACGGCACCACCATCACCAAGTGCTACGGTCTGAGCATTTACTTCCCCTACGAGAGCATGAGCTCGGTGTCCTCCGCCATCAACACCTATGACACGCTCGGCCTCGATTCCGAGTATGCCAAGGTCATCAAGAGCTTTGCAAGCCTTGAGTACGGCGGGCAGGTGGGCTCCTCCGCCTCCACTCAGTACGGCTATTCCTCCGGCGGCTACGGCGGCTACGGCGACCTGCTGGAGGCCCTGCTCGGCTCCTATTCCTACGCCGGCAGCAGCGCCTCCGGCGGCTCTGCCTACGGCAGCTCCGGCCCTGCGGGCTCCCTCTCCGGCGGCTATACCAATTCCTACGGCTGGCAGAGCGCGGGAAACAGCCTCAACATGGGCGATCTGTTCGGCCTCTTCTCCGCCTTCTCCGGGCGCAGCCTCTCCGGCGACCGCGCATGGGTCGACACCGGGCTGATCGCCGATCATGCCGAGGAAATGTCGAAGAATTTCCTCGATCCCGGCCGCATCGGCATTACCTACAATAACGGCCGGCCCGTCGTCTCCCTGACGGATGAGGAATGGGCCCTCGTGCAGACCGTGGAGCTCAACGTCTTTGCCGAAGATGCGGACGGGTATATCGATCTCGGCCTCGACAACACCTTTGATATGGACGGCAATGATCTGCTGCTCAATTACGACGGTACATGGCTCACCCTCAACGGCAAGCCGGTCGCCTACTATCTCGTCTCCGACACCGAAAACCCGGATGGAAGCTGGACCACCATCGGCCGCATCCCGGCGCTGCTCAACGGAGATCCCGTCAATCTGCAGGTCATCTTCAACGACGATAACCCCTACGGCACCGTCACCGGGGCTTATCCCTACTATCAGAACGCCGAGACCGAGACGAGCCCAAAGGGTCTCATCCCCATCCAGGACGGCGACGAGCTTGTCTTCGTGTGCGATCACTACGGCTATGACAACAGCTTCCAGAACAGCCGCTTCCTCGGCACAAGCCTCACCGTCTCCGGTGAGCTCGTGCTTGAAAACCGCAGCCTTGAAAACAATGTTATCCCCAGCTATCGTTTTACCGATATCTACGGCAACCACTATTGGATCGCATTCTGAGCGAATCATCTTACAGGAGGTAATATCATGGGACTTCTTTCTAAACTTGTAAAAACCGGCCTTGCCGCCGGCGTGGGCATCACCGCCTATCAGGCGACCCAGAAGGCCAAGCAGGAAAACGGCACGGTCGATGCCGACAGCTTTATCCGCAACTTCAAAGACCAGGCGAAGGAAAACTCCAAGCTTGTGGTCGACACCGTCAAGTCCAAACTCGGCGGGCAGAGCGGCGAATACCGCGTCTCCGACGAGGGCGAGAACGGCTACACCTATGTGGACGCCGAGCCCGTTGAAGATAAGGTCAGCGATGTGTTCGAAACCATGAAGGAGAAGGCCCCCGAGGTCATCGACAAGGTGCAGGACTTTGTGGAGGACCTGCGCGAAAACGGCCCCGAGTACAAGGCCAAGGCCCAGGAATTTGTTGAGGACGTCAAGGAAGCCGCCAAAAAGGCACTCGACAAAAACGACAAGTAAACAAGCAGCCATCCGCAAACACGAAACAGGAGCCGCGAAGCATTGCTTCACGGCTCCTGTTTTGTTATGAAAGCGGTTCGTAAAACAGATCCAGGTATTCCTCAAAGGTGACTTTTGCATCGCGGATCTCCTTCGCGATCTCCACCCCCACATAGCGGTAATGCCAGGGCTCGTAGATGATGCCGGTGATCTCGCTCGTGCCGTTCGGGTAGCGCAGGATGAAGCCGTAGTCCCAGCAGTGCTCCATGAGCCATTTCTGCGTTGGGCTTTCCTCCTGCTTTTCGTCCAGATAGGGGTAATTATAGTCAATGATATCCGCCGCAAGTCCAAGCTGATGTTCGCTCGTTCCGGGCAGGGCGACCGTCGTCGCGGCAATGGCGGGCGCCTCCTTCGGGTCGACCCCTTCTTCATAAACGAGCCGCGCGATCTTGTTGTTGAACAGATACTCCTGTGTCTCCATATCGCGGTAGGCGGAGCAGACAAAGGGATCGTTGCCCGCCTCGCAGCAGTCGGCGATCATCTGGATCATGGCATCGGCCGCACGCGCGTCCATGAACTGGTCATAGTCCTCATAGCCCCATGTCACCTGCCTGAGCTCGGGCTCGTAGCCCTCCTCCATCTTGTGCCAGGGATTGACCAGCGTTAAAAGCTCGGTACGCTTGCGCAGGGTGGGTGTCGGCTCCGGCGTGGGCGTCGGCTTCGGTGTTGGGGTAGGTGTCGATTCGGGGGTAGGCTCAGGCGTCGGCTCCGGTGTGGGCGTCGGCAGAGGCAGCAGCCGTGTAAGTCCCCGCAGGGTGAAGATTCCCAGCATCCCCGCCAGCAGAAGGACGATCAGCACTGTGATTATGATTCGCTCTCCGGTCTTCATTGTCATTATATCATTCCCAGATGCTCCAGCAAGATCTTTACACCGATGAAAATCAGGATCACGCCGCCCGCGATCTCCGCCTTTGCCTTGTAGCGCAGGCCAAAGAGATGGCCGATATACACGCCGACGCCTGAGAGCAGGAAAGTCGTCACACCGATGAGCGACGCGGCCGGCAGGATGCGCACCTGCAAGAAGGCGAAGGTCACGCCCACGGCCAGCGCGTCGATGCTGGTGGCGATCGCGAGCAGCAGCATAGTTTTAAAGCCCAGATCGTCGTCCATCTCGTCGACATGCCGCGCTTCGCGGATCATGCTCACACCGATGATGGTCAGAAGTCCAAAGGCAATCCAGTGGTCCACCCTCTCGATCACGTGCTCAAAGCGGTAGCCCAGCGCCCAGCCGAGCACCGGCATCAAAAACTGGAAGCCGCCGAAGTACAGGCCCACCAGCGCTGCGTGACGCTTTTTCAGGTTCTGCAGACTCAGCCCTTTACAGATGGACACAGCGAACGCGTCCATGCTCAGACCGGCGGCAATCAGCAGCAGTTCAAAAAATCCCATTACGATATGCTCCCACATGTTGATTCCAAGAGACTGTATAACATGTGATCGGAAAAGTCAAGAATAGTATATACGTTTGGAGGATGAAAATCTGCGCGAAAGGAAGTCGTTGCATGAGAGAAGTTTATGATTTTTTGCAAAGTACCGGTCCCTGCTTTCTTGCAAGCTCTGCCGACGGGCAGCCGCATCTGCGCCCCATCGGCAGTGTCTGCCTGTTCCGGGAGCGGTTCTGTTTTCAAACCGTGCGCACGAAGGCCGTCTCCCGCGAGCTCCACGCAAATCCCCGGGTGGAGCTGTGTGCTGTCCGGGGAAGCATGTGGCTGCGTCTTAACGGCAGCGCCGTGCTGGACGATGACCCCGCCGTGCGCGATGCCATACCGGGACTTTACGCGCTTTACAATCCCGGCGGCGCAGACACCGAGCTCTGGTATCTGCGCAACTGTACCGCCGCACTTTATGATGGAACGGAAATCATGAAATTGTGGCGGTTTTGAATTATCGGACCTTCTTCGCTATCATGCCGCACAGACTGTAAAACCGTGTCTGCAAGCTGTCCACAAGATTCTGCACATGCAGTTTTCGGAACAACCACGCGCGTGCAAGGTCTGCCGGGATGCACAGCAGCGTGATTATAAGTGCAGAGAGCAGGACGTTCAGCCATGCGAAGCTCTTCGGCAGCGGGCTCAAAAGTCCGGCTGCCGGGGCGATGAGCCAGTTCCAGACCGTCGTGTGCAGCAGAAACACCCCCAGCGCCGCCGATGATGCTTTCTCGATCATCCGCTCTGCCCTCACGCTGTCCATGCGCGCATGGAGAAGCAGCAGGCACACCGACGCCAGCAGAATAGTCGGGGAGGTGTAGCTGAAGAAGATTTTTTCCGTATTGCCGGGAAAGGCATCGGCATTGAAAAAGCTTCGCATCCCCCAGCGCCAGGCGGCGGTGATCAGCAGCGCGGCCAGGAGCCACAGTCGCAGGCGGCCTGCCGAAGCATTTGAAAGCCATTGATGCTTCCGCATCGACGCCCCCACAAAGTACAGCACCGCCAGCCACATCCAGTTGTAGCCCTCCCCCAGCAGGAAGGGGTCGCAGTCCATCACGGCGCGAAGAGCGGTCGAGACGGCGGTGAGCGCAAAAAACGCAAGGCAGACAACGGCATTTGCGCCGCGGGAAAGGCGGCAAACAATCAGGTTTATGGCCGGGGCCAGGAGCATCATTTCAAAGTAGGCCGTCATGTACCAGTTGACCCGCTTTGTCACCGGGAGGAAGATATCCGTAAGGCTCACCGGCTCGGCAATATGCAGGCGGGTGGGAACCAGCAGAAAGAACATGCGGTAAAAGACGAACTGCAGCCACAGCAAGAACAGCGATTTCAGGCGCAGGCCGTTCTTTTCTTCCCGATACCCGAGCCAGCCGCTTAAAAGTCCGAAACAGTTGACCGCACAGAATACCAGCGCATAGACAAGGGCATTGGCAAAAAGGCTCCCTCCCCTGCTGCCGCCGAGATCCCCCAGCAGCGCGAAAAGATGGATGCCCACCACAAAATACGCCGACAGGATGCGCAGCCGGTCAAGGCCCGCCTGTCTGTTCTTCATGATCATTGCTCCTTTGCAAAAAGCGCTCCGCAGAATATGCGGTGCGCTTTATTCATCGAGTTTATAGGTGATGTCTTTTTCGAGGCTCAGGCGCGGTTCAGTCTTGCGCACGAAGCGTATCATCGCCGGGATGTGTTTCACAAGTACCAGTGCCGCCGTGAAGAGGGCAAGACGCAGGATCAGTGAGTCATCCACCGCCAGCACCGTCACCATCACAAGTACCACCGCCCCGGCGACGGTGCCAAGGGATAGATAGCGTGTCACTGCGATGACACCCGCTGCCGCAATCATGGCCGCTGCGCCCACGGAAGTGCCAGCCGCAAAGCCCGCCGCGATCATCGCAACCGTGGCGTGGCTGCCGCGAAAACCATAGAAGACAGGGAACAGCCGTCCCAGTACCAGTACGAAACCCGCGAAGGCGGCACCCACGTTCGCGTGAGCGCGAATGCCCAGCAGCAGCGAGCCGACGATGATCGGGATTGCATCCTTGATGACTTCCACCGCAAGCAGCTTGAAGAATCCCGCGATTCCGAACAGGCGCCGGAAGTTTGAAAGCCAACTGCTGTGGTCGCCCAGGCGCAGGAGATTGCGGCGGAAGACAAAATTCGACGCCAGCACCAGCGTGTCCATGCTGCCGAAGACGTAAGCAATGATCGCCGTCAGACCCAGAAGGAGCCAATAGATGCTCATTCCTTGTCTCCCTTCTGGCGGATCACGATGCGGATGGGCGTACCTTCCAGGCCAAAAACAGCGCGGATCTGGTTTTCCAGGTAGCGCTGGTAGGAAAAGTGGAACAGCTCCTTGCTGTTGCAGAAGATGACGAAGCAGGGGGGCTTGATGCCCGTCTGCGTCATGTAGTAGATCTTCAGGCGGCGGCCCTTGTCGGTGGGCGGCTGGACACGCGCCTGTGCGTCGGCCAGGACGTTGTTGAGCATACCGGTGGAAATGCGCATGTTGGTCTGGTCGTTTGCAAAGTTGATGAGCTCAAAGATGCGGTCGGTGCGCTGGCCGGTGAGAGCAGAGATGAAGAGCACGGGGGCGTAGCTCATGAAGCTCAGGTCGCGCATGATGTCCTTGCGCATTTTCTCCATGGTGCCGGTCTCTTTTTCCACCAGATCCCACTTATTCACGACCACGATGCTGGCCTTGCCCGCCTCGTGCGCAAGTCCTGCGATCTTGGTATCCTGATCGGTCACACCGTCACGGGCGTCAATGAGGATAAGGCACACGTCCGCCCGCTCGATGGCAAGCTGGGCGCGCATGACGGAGAACTTCTCCACCCGCTCTTCCACCTTGGACTTGCGGCGGATGCCTGCGGTGTCGATAAACATGTAGCGGCCCTTGTCGTTTTCAAACAGGGTGTCCACCGCGTCACGGGTGGTGCCCGCCATGTCACTGACGATGAGGCGCTTTTCACCGAGGATGTGGTTGATGAGCGAGGACTTTCCCACATTGGGCTTGCCGATCACGGCAACCTTGATATAGTCGTCCTCCGCTTCATTCTCCTCCGCCTCCGGAAAGCTCTTGAGGCACTCGTCCAGCAGGTCGCCGGTGCCGTGACCGTGCACGGCGGAGACGGCGATAGGATCACCAAGCCCGAGCTCATAAAACTCGTAGAGAGCCGGATCCTCTGCGCCGGTGGAGTCCGCCTTGTTCACAGCCAGAACCACGGGCTTGTGGGAGCGCTTGAGCATGTTCGCCACGTCCTTGTCCGCAGCGGTGACGCCAGTGCGGATGTCGGTGACGAGGATGATAACGGTGGCGGTGTCGATGGCGATCTGCGCCTGCTCACGCATGAAGAGCAGGATCTCGCTGTCGGTGGATGGCTCGATGCCGCCGGTGTCCACCATGTCGAAGGTGCGGCCGCACCATTCACAGGGGGCATAGAGCCTGTCGCGGGTGACGCCCGGGGTATCCTCCACGATGCTCAGGCGCTGGCCGACCAGACGGTTGAATAACATGGACTTGCCCACGTTCGGGCGGCCCACGATGGCAACAAGAGGTCTTGACATATTTTCATTCCCTCCTTGATTTCAATTCGAATTGTATCTGTAAAACTTCTCGCCCGTTTCTTCCCGGACGGGAATCTGTACCCCGGGCAAGATGCCGAACATGGCGTCACACAGGGCAAAACCGTCCGACTCCACCGGGTAGATGGGCACGCCGAGGGCGGCGCTGGCCTCTTCGAGTTTCACATCGTCCAGGAAGTCAAGCTCAGCCCGCCGCAGCATGTTCTGAGACACCAGCAGGCGCTCGCCCAGCTCCTTGCCTTGAAGCTGCCGAATCAAATCGCCGCCGGTGACAAGGCCGGTGACATTGATGCTGTGACCGAAGAAATCGTTCTCAATGGCATAGACATGGCCCTTGAGCTTGGGAAAAGCCTCCCGTGCGTATTGCAGCAGCTTTTCCAGATAAGGTGCTGCGGACACGCCGGTGGCAATTGCAAAGTCGATACCGTCCGGTTCGTCCGCCAGCTTCACCGCGCTCTTGAATTCCGTTTCCAGCAGGCGAAGGGTGCCCACGCCGTTTTCGAGCTGAGTGTATTCCTCGTAGAATTCGTCAGACGGCAGCTCGCGCTCGGCCTTGATATACAGCTCGTCACCGCAGAAGAAGATGCGGCTGCCGTGCTGATGGCGGCACTTTTCCGAAAATGTTTCCACCAGGTCGAGGGTTTCCCCCGCGTGCTCCTTTGTAAAGGGCGTGAGGGGATAGAGATATTTGCGGTGTTTGGTCAGGCCCACCGGCACGATGGACACGCTGTGCACTGCGGGCCAGAGGGCCTCCAGCTCCCGCATGGAGCGCAGAAGCTCGTCGGCGTCGTTGAGGCCGGGACAGCAGACGATCTGGCAGTTCATGACGATGCCCGCTTTGGCAAAGCGGCGCATGATGTCGATGGTCTCGCCCGCCTTGGGGTTGCGCAGCATCTTGCAGCGAAGCTCCGGGTTCATGGTGTGCACCGACACATTGATGGGGCTCACATGCAGGGCAATGATGCGCTCCACCTCGCGGTCCGAGAGATTTGTGAGCGTAATGTAGTTTCCGAGAAGGAAGCTCAAACGCGCGTCGTCGTCCTTAAAATACATGGTCTTGCGCATGCCGCGGGGCAATTGGTCGATAAAGCAGAAGACGCAGGCATTGGCGCAGGAGCGCGGCGCGTCCATGAGGTAGCTTTCAAAGTCCAGCCCCAGGTCACCGCCCTCGCCCTTTTTGACGTGCTGGGTATAGCGCGTGCCGTCCGGTCTTTGCAGAACCACTTCGAGGTCGCGGTCATAGGCGAAGAACTTGTAGTCGAGCACATCGAGGATCTCATTGCCGTTTATGGACACCACTGTGTCCCCGATCTCCACGTGCCCATGGAGAGGGCTCGTCGGATCGACAGACTTTATATAATTGTCCTCCATCCGGGGTCCCTCCTCAAAAGCAAAATATGCTTTACCTTAATTATCAGCTTCCTGCATATCTAACTTTTGTTGTTGCAGATTCATTTTTCTATATCTTTCTTCCCGCAATTGCCTGTCTTTTATTTCAGTAATAATAATCTCTTCAAGTTTCTTTTGCCTGTATATTTTTAATCCAACTTGAATTGCAATGAAAACAATAACTGAAACAATGCCGAATATTTTCCCCAGATTTAAGAAACAGTGACATATCACCAAAAGGCCAAATATGCTAATACCACCGGCTAAAAAAGTTATATTTCTTGAAAACTCTGTTGCTTTCGGGAAGTCTTTATATGCTGTGTAAGTAATAGTTGTTTTCATAATATCAAAAAACTTGTAAATGTTTACCTTTTTTAGGATGAAAAAGCTAGATTAGGAGAACGATCATTAAAAAAGCACGAAACAAACCAGGCAGCGGCGCGAGCGAAGCGAAGCCTTCCGCGGACGGATACGCGGCAAAGGTATCGTACTTCTGACCGGATGACAGAAATGTGCGTTATCCGCGAATGGAAGGTCACTGCTGTGTAAATGCAGCCCGCGTCTGAGCGGCCCTTTTCTCTTTGGAGTCCAAGACCCGTTTCTCTTTTCGGGCAAGAGCCGAAAAGAGAAATGGGTCTTGATCTGCGCAGCTAAAAACTTTCTGAGCAGTAACTAAAAGCAAAAGGAGGAAAGGTTCGAAGCCTCTCCTCCTCAAGCAGCTTTACTTGCTCTCTTCAACAGCGATGACTGTCCGACCCTTGTACTGACCGCAAGCCTTGCAGGCGCGATGGGGCATGCAGAAAGCACCGCAGTTGGGGCACTTGACGACATTGGGAGCGGTGAGCTTCCAAACGGAAGAACGCCTCTTGTCACGTCTCTGTCTCGATACTTTTCCTTTTGGGACTGCCATGTTGACACCTCCTGTTGACAGCTGTTCTGAGCAGCTTCATAATTCAAAAATCATTTATCCAAAAGCTGCTCAAGCACAGCAAATCTTGGATCAATCGGTTTCCGGCACCCACAGGGGCCGAGGTTCAGGTTCTTGCCGCAGGTCGGACACAGGCCCTTGCAGTCCTCCTTGCAGAGGAATTTGGTCTCCATGTCCAGGATGAAAAGCGTGGAGAGGATTTCGTCGAGGTCGATCTCATTGCCCTCCAGCACGAAAAGCGAGGGATCATCCTCCGGGTTTTCCTCCACCACGGTCGCATCCAGGTCCATTTCCTTGAGGCTTTCAAACTCCTCACCGCAACGGTCGCACACGCAGATCATCTCCGCCGTGAGCGTCCCTGTCAGATGCAGGATGCCGGCCTCATTGAAAACGCGCCCTTCGGCATACGGCTTGCGTGGATAGGCCCTCACCGAGGGGAAATCCAGGCCCTCCGTTTCGAGTTCACACTCGAAGGGGACGGAGCCGCCCGGCATTTCGATTATCGCACTCAGATTCAGACGCATATTCAGCACCTCGCACAGTCGCTTAAGTATTATAGATTACTTGGGAGGACTTGTCAACACAAATTTCTTATAGTATAATGCAAAAAAATTGAGGTTTTGAAGGGAAATTTTTGTTCAAATGAAGGAGTTTGCCATCAAAAGCAACGACGCCGGCCAGCGTCTCGACCGTTTTGTGGGCAAGGCGGTGCCGCTTCTGCCGGAATCGCTGCTGCAAAAATACATCCGCCTCAAGCGCATCAAGCTAAACGGCAAAGGCGCCAAACGCGACACCCGTTTAAATGAGGGCGACACGGTGCAGCTTTACATCAACGACGAGTTTTTTGAAAAACCGCGCGAGGAAAACTCTTACCTCAAGGTGGGCACTCCGCGGCTGAACATCGTCTATGAAGATGAAAACATTCTGCTGCTCGACAAGAAGCCGGGTGTCCTCTGCCACAGCGCAGGTGTATGGGATTATAACACGCTGATTGCCAATGTCCAGGCTTATATGGCCCAGAAGGGCGAATGGCGGCCTAAAGAGGAGAACTCCTTCGCCCCGGCCCTGTGCAACCGCATCGACCGCAACACCGGCGGCATCGTCATCGCTGCAAAAAACGCCGAGGCCCTGCGCATCCTCAACGACAAGATTCGAGACCGGGAGATCGAGAAATACTATCTCTGCGCTGTGCAGGGAAAGCCGAAGCCCGCCTCAGGCAGACTGGAAAACTTTCTCTTCAAGGACGCAAAGAAGAATCAGGTCTTTGTCAAGGATAAGCCCGAGCCGGGGGCCAAGACCGCTGTGACCGAATACCGCCTTCTTATGAGCAAAGGGCCGCTGTCGCTGGTGGAGTGCAGGCTGCTCACCGGGCGCACCCATCAGATCCGCGCCCAGATGGCCCATGCGGGCTGGCCGCTTTTGGGCGACGGCAAGTATGGCAGCGAGCGCTTCAACAAGGGCTTTGATGAAAAGGGCCAGGCCCTCTATTCCTACCGCCTGCGCTTCGACTTTCCAACTGACGCGGGCATTCTGGAATACCTGCGCGGCAGAGAGTTTCGCGTGCAGCAGGTGGACTTTGCCGAGAAATACTTCGGCGTGACGGAACTCAGCTTTGATTAACAAAGATCCCGCGGCTCTTGCCGCGGGATCCCAGACTGTAGACAAAGTACCCATAGGGAGTGCGAAAGCACTTTCTATGGGTACTTTATTATGGTAGAATAGGGATAAAGGGGGCGAGGCGCATGATGACACGCGACGGAGGCAAGAACCGGGATCAG